>OGGI01001055.1_pt1 | contig 21984 bp, 20 predicted proteins | sample 1571051 | NCBI WGS metagenome assembly OGGI01 (sample SAMEA2582075, study PRJEB24529) | metagenome | biome: Human gut stool | place: China | collected 2011 | reverse complement strand
GTAACTCTCCAGTTCACAAAGGGGTATACCTCAACGAAGATGGTTCAGTGAACTTATCTAAATTGGAATTCTTCTCACCAGGTGCGAACCCATCTAACAAAGCTCGTGGTGGTTGGTTGCAAAACCTTAACTCACTAGCCAGCCTTGACTTTGGCTATGCAGCAGATGGTATCTCTCTCACTACACAAGTTTCACCTCGTGCTCTTGGTAAGACTCGTGAAGAACAAGTGGATAACTTGGTCACAATTCTTGACGGTTACTTTGAAAATGGAGGACAACACGTCAACTTGAACGTTATGGATCTTAAAGATGTCTATGATAAGATTATGAATGGTGAAGATGTTATCGTTCGTATCTCAGGTTACTGTGTCAATACCAAATACCTTACTAAAGAACAAAAAACTGAATTGACTCAACGTGTCTTCCACGAAGTGCTTTCAATGGATGATGCCCTTAGCTAATTCAATTCTAATTCAATTCTATTCTCAAAAACCAGTTGGAAATTCCAGCTGGTTTTCTTCTTTTTTATGCTATAATAGAGATATTGTTAGTTAAAAGAAAAGGGTGTACAGATGGTGGAGAAAAGAGATGTAGAAAGGGAAGACAAATTTAATCTGACTGTTGATGTCCTGATGTTAGCAGGTACGCTTCTGCTTCAAAGTGGTTCTGAAATTTATCGGGTTGAAGATACCATGATTCGGATTGCTCATTCTCAAGGAATTATGAATTGTAATGCACTCGCAATGCCAGTTGCCATTTTCTTTTCAATTGAAAACACCAATATTTCGCGTATGAAACGGATTACTCACTCAAATTATAATATTGAAAAAGTATGTGATGTCAATCAAGTATCACGTGAACTGGTTAGTGGAGATATCACTCTTGAAGAAGCGTTTGAGAAATTAGCCCAGCTAAAAAAGAAAAAAACGCCTTATACAAATAAACAGCTAACGCTAGCTGCTACTATTAGTGCCCCTTTTTTCTCTATCATGTTTGGTGGCAATCTCTATGATGCACTCGGAGCTGCTCTTGCGACCTTCTTTGGCTTTGCCTTTTCTCTTTCGGTCAATAAATACGTGCGCATTCCTTTTGTCACAGCTTTTGCCGGAGCTTTTATTTTTGGTCTGCTGGCACAGATCTGGGCGCGCTATTCTGGCTTTCCTTCCAGTGCGGACTTAATCATCGCTGGTGCTGTCATGCCTTTTGTTCCCGGTATTGCTCTGACCAATGCCGTGCGTGATTTGATGACCAATCATCTCAACTCCGGAATGAGCAAAATCTTTGAAACGCTGTTGATCACTTTGGCACTCGGAGCTGGCACTTCCGTAGCTCTCGTCTTAATGAAATAAAAGGTGAATCCATTGACTGTCTTACTACAAGCTGCAGCAAGTTTTCTTGCAATTGTAATGTTCTTAATCGTTTTAAATGTTCAAAAAAGAATGCTCATTCCAGGAGGAATCCTTGGAATGTTCATCTGGCTTTTGTATTATGTATTAAAAGGTCCAACAAATGTGATTATTGCTACGTTTATCGCAGCTATTATCGGATCTTGCATTAGTCAAGTGTTGAGCATTCTTTATAAAACCCCTGCTGTCGTCTTTATCTTAGCCATTTTAGCTCCATTGGTTCCGGGCTATCTTTCTTATCGTACAACGGCCTTTTTTGTCACTGGAGATTATAGTCATGCTATGGTTAATGCTACCTTGGTGGTGATTTTAGCCTTGGTCATTTCAATTGGAATGGCAAGTGGTACGGTGGTGCTCAGACTCTACCATTACCTGCAAAAGCATCGCTCCTCATAATTCGACATAACTCCTGAAAATGTCCCAAGTCTTTCTTTTCGCAAGAAGGCTTTTTTCTCAGTTTCTACCTTAATTATGATAAAATGGAATAGAATAAGTTTGGTATCAAACCGAAAAATATATAGAGGTAATGATGAACATTGGAATTGATAAAATTGGCTTTGCAACAGCCAATTATGTATTAAAATTAGAAAATTTAGCAGCCGCACGCAACATTGACCCAGAAAAACTAAGTAAGGGACTTTTATTAAAAGAAATTAGTATCGCCCCTGTCACAGAGGATATTGTAACCATGGGAGCGAGTGCAGCAGCGTCTATTTTGACCGAAGAAGATAAGCAAGCTATTGACATGGTCATCGTAGCCAGCGAATCTGGGATTGACCAAAGTAAGGCTTCTGCTGTTTTTGTTCATGGTTTGCTTGGAATTCAGCCATTTGCACGCAGTTTTGAAATGAAAGAAGCATGCTATAGTGCTACTGCCGCACTGGATTATGCGAAATTGCACGTCGAAAAACACCCTAGCTCAAAAGTGTTGGTCATTGCAAGCGATATTGCCAAATACGGTATTGAGACACCGGGAGAGCCAACACAAGGAGCTGGAGCAGTGGCTATGCTCATCACAAGCAACCCACGGATTCTCATTTTTAATGAAGACAATGTTGCTCAAACACGAGATATTATGGACTTTTGGCGGCCAAATTATTCGACAACGCCGTTTGTCAATGGCATGTATTCTACGCAACAGTATTTAGACAGTCTAAAAACAACTTGGGCGGAGTACCAAAAGCACAATCAAGTGTCCTTAAAAGATTTTGCAGCAGTTTGCTTCCATTTGCCTTATCCTAAATTAGCTTTAAAGGGTATGAAAAAGATTATGGATAAGAGTTTGCCAAGCGAGCAACAAGCACAACTGCAAGAAAATTTTGAGCAATCCATTCTTTACAGCCAAAAAGTAGGTAACATTTATACTGGTTCTCTCTTTTTAGGTCTCCTTTCCCTGCTTGAAAATAGTACAACACTCAAAGCAGGTGACCGCATTGCGCTCTTTAGCTACGGAAGCGGAGCTGTATCAGAAATCTTTAGTGGGCAGCTCGTAGCAGGCTTTGAGCAACAGCTTGAAACCAATCGTATGGAAATACTCAACAAGCGCACGCCTTTAAGCATTCCAGATTACGAGAAAATATTTTTTGAAGAAGCAAGTCTGGATGAAAATGGATCGGCTAGCTTTACGAACTATGAAAATCAAGACTTTGCTTTAGCAGAAATTGTTGAGCACCAACGCAGATATATCAAGGTGGAAAAATAATATGAAGATAAGTTGGACGGGCTTTTCAAAAAAATCGCTTCAAGAACGTTTGCAAATTTTAAAAGACTATCACTTACTAAACGAGGATAATCAAACAAACCTTGAGCATAATCACATGCTCCCTCTCTCAACAGCCGACCAAATGAGCGAAAATGTTCTGGCGACATTTGCTCTGCCCTACTCTTTCGTTCCTGATGTTGTGGTAGACGAGGAAGTTTATCAGGTACCTTTCGTAACAGAAGAGCCCTCTGTCGTTGCGGCTGCTAGCTTTGCAGCAAAAATTATTAAGCGCTCTGGAGGCTTCAAAACGACTATTCACAATCGCCAAATGATTGGACAAGTTGCTCTCTATCAAGTAGCAAATATCGAAGTAGCTATAAAAAATATCCAAAACCACAAGCAAAAATTGCTAGAGCTGGCCAATCAAGCACACCCATCAATTGTCAACCGCGGAGGTGGTGCGCGTGATTTACGTGTAGAATGGCTAAATGGCGAAGCTGAATTTTTAGTCGTTTATCTAACAGTTGACACCCAAGAAGCTATGGGCGCCAATATCCTCAATACCATGCTAGAAGCGTTGAAAACACCATTAGAAGAGTTGACTGGCGGTGAAAGCTTGATGGCAATTCTATCAAATTATGCAACAGAAGCCTTGGTCACTGCCACCTGTGAAATTGATATTCGTTTTCTCAGCCGAAATAAATCAGAAGCCATTGACATTGCTAAAAAAATCGTGCTAGCAAGCCAATTTGCCAAGCAAGACCCATATCGTGCCAGCACCCACAATAAAGGCATTTTCAACGGAATTGACGCTGTCGTATTAGCAACAGGAAATGATTGGCGAGCGATTGAAGCAGGCGCGCATGCCTACGCTAGTAGAAATGGTTCCTATCAAGGATTGACCACTTGGTCAATCAAGGAAGCCACTCAAACGCTCTGCGGAGAGATTACTCTTCCTCTTCCCATTGCTACAAAAGGGGGCTCCATTGGGCTCAACCCTACGGTGGAAGTTAGCTTCGATTTGCTAAAACAGCCAACCGCCAAAGAGTTAGCCAGTATTATTGCGTCTATCGGCTTAGCGCAAAATTTTGCAGCTCTAAAAGCGCTGGTCAGCACCGGCATCCAGCACGGTCACATGAAGCTACAAGCCAAATCTCTAGCTCTTTTAGCAGGAGCTAAGGATACAGAAATCGCTCCTCTGGTTTCTCAGCTCATTTCTGAGAAACATTTTAATCTCAAAAGAGCGCAAGAAATTTTAGAAAACATTCGTCAAAAATCATAGAAAAAAAGAATCCGATAAGTGAAAAAACTCATCGGATTTCGTTATTTAGTTGACCTTGTGCTTCTCGCAAACGTCCATACAAAAGATAAGGCACTTGTCTTAGCTCTCTCAAATTTTGGCAACCAAGTGCACACATAATCAAGCGCAAATCTTCTTTCCAACTGTTTACAATCGTGATGACTTCATCCACCGAATGCGTTTCAATCAATTCTAACATGGTGCGTGAAAGTCCGACAGCCTTAGCTCCCAACACAAAAGCCTTCACCATATCAAGCGGCTGCCGTACGCCACCACTCACCAGAAGTTCCATTTTATCCATCATCGGCTGAGCATTTAGTAAGGCTTGGAGTGTCGATTGCCCCCAATCATTGAGATAGTCTCGATTGCCACCGCGCCTGTTTTCAATATAGGCGAAGCTCGTTCCGCCACGACCAGAAAGATCAACCGTTCGAATACCGAGGTCATAAGCAGTTTCGATCGTTGCCAAATCCATACCAAAGCCAACCTCTTTCAACACTACCGGGACTGTGCTTTGCTCAGCATAATCTTTTAAATGTGCTCGCCAAGTTTTAAAAGAGCGTTCTCCTTCTGGCATGAGCAATTCTTGCATGAGATTGACATGCACTTGCAAAAAAAGAGGATGAAGGTCTGTGATTGCCTGCTGCCCTGAGGAATACGGCTTATCCAGTCCAATATTCGTTGCAAGGAGCAGGTTTGGCTTATCTTGCTTGACAGTATATGAGTCATCTGTTGGATTATTCAAGGCAGCACTGTAAGAGCCTGTGACAAAAAGAATACCGCAAGCTTCTGCAACTTGTGCCAAGCACTGATTGATGCCCTTCCCTTTCTCACTTCCACCTGTCATAGCATTGATGTAAAACGGAAATTCCCAATCTCTGCCTGCAAACTGCGTCGTCAAATCAATCTCGTCCAAATCATACTTAGGAAGCGAGCAATGAATAAGCTCCATGTCATCAAAACTATTATAAGGCGAATCGTACTCAAGCGCATATCTTATGTGTTCGTCTTTGCGATTTTTATTCATCCATTCCCCACCTTTCCTTATATAAAAGGTCAATTCCTGCCCCCCGCCAACGTTCCACTAAGATTTGACTATCTGTCTCGCTAAATGACAATGCTATGCCGCAGTCACCACCGCCAGCACCGCTACTCTTTGCCACACAGTCCAATCCTTGACTGGCTCTTTTTAAAGCTCTTAGTTTTTCATTATAAATAGCAGGGCTAAGCTCCACCAATAAATGGCTAACTTTTTCTAGACTTTCTTTCATAATTTCTTTCTCACCAGCAAGCAATGCCTCCTCCAGTCGAAGGACTTCTTCTTGCGTTTGTGTTAGAAAACTGGATGAAATTGCTGATTTGACCTGATTGATAAGATCTCTAGAAATAGCTGGTTCTTTTGTCCAGCCTACAAAAAAATCAAATGTAAGTTGTGGTTGGATTCTCCGAATGACAGTTCCCCAATCCTGAGCTAATATACTTTCTAAGGGCGACTCATTGATCTGCTCCGCTATTCTTTTGCGGTCAAAAGATTGGTAATAAATCAAATCTTCATAAGCGATACAAGCCACATCTCCCATTGAGCCATTGTCCCCACGTTTAAGAAGGACATAGGCTGCCAGCTTAAAGGTTTCCTCAGCAGATAACGCCAGACCATACAAGGCTGTTATTGCTCGTATGGTTAAAACTACGACACTCCCACTAGAGCCAAGACCAAATTTTTTTCCATCTTGCTCCATTTTTCCAGTAATGGTTAAGAAAAAGGGACGTAGTGAAATGGATCGACTTTGTAAAAACTCATTCATAACAGCAACCGTATCCTGAATGAGACTGTACTCATCATCAGGTGTCAAATCCACAGTATGGTCAAACATATCTGAAAACAACTGATAACGTTCAGAAAAATGAATTCTTCCCGTCATATAAATCGGAATATTTTTCAGAATCGCGCCTTGCCCCGCTGTCAATACAGAGTATTCCCCTGCCAAATACAATTTCCCGCATGTTCTTACTGTTTTAGTCATCTGGCAATTCCTTCGTTTTAGAGACAATGAGGCGGTATTTTTCTGCAAATATCGGCACCAAATGCTCCAAATCTTCTTCCAAACACAGCACTTTTACATTTGGTCCTGCATCCATAGTGAAATAACAACGCTCTCCTTGACTGCGTAATTGTTTGATGAAGTCCATTGCTTCATAGCTTTTTTCGGTCAGGTAAGAAAACGCTGGCGTTGCTGTCTGAGTGGTAGCATGCATGGCAAGCGCATTTTTTTCTGTTAATTCTCCCACCTTAGCAAAATCATTGTTAGACAAATAAGTCAACATGGCTTTATAATCTTCTTCGGACTGTCTCACCCAATCACTAAATGTCGTGGAGGTTTCTGCACAGCGTTTCATTCCCTCACGACTTGAAATCGGCTTTTTTTGATCATACAAAACCAGCATTATCATCGCTAATTTCAAATCTGTCTTTACTGGATAAATCTCTCCGCTAGCCTTGTCCCAAGCTGCAATCGGTCCATAAAAACTCCGTGAGGAAGACCCAGAAGCTAATTTTGCTTTTTGTGCTTGCTCTTTTGTGGACAAGTGCAATTCAAAAAAGTCATTACAAGCCTTAACAAGCGCAGACAAACCGCTCGAACTAGATGAGAGCCCCGCTGCTGTCGGCATATTATTTTTTGTATCAATGCGTACAAATCCAGCTCCTTGAGGGCGAAAACGATCTACAATATTGCTCATTTTTTTATGTTCAGTTTGATCTTGCAGAACACCATTGATGTAAAATTCATCTGACTGGGCACTCGCTGGTAAGCTAGACAGAGTTGTTTCTGTGTACATATTTTCCAAGGTCAAAGAAATACTGCTCGTTGCAGGAATTATCTTGACAGTATCTTTCTTACCCCAATATTTGATAATGGCAATATTGGCATAAGACCGCACCTTTACAGACTTTCGATCCATGTGTTTACCGCTCCTTTCTCCCTCAATAAATCAGCCAAACTGACAGCCTTTTCTTTGCTCGCCACTAGAGCGATAATGCAGCCACCTAGACCACCACCACTCATTTTCGCACCAAGTGCTCCATTTTCTTGCGCTGTGGCAACAAGCCAATCGGCTTCAGGGCAACTCACGCCTAGATTTTTTAAGCTGAGGTGAGCTTTTGACATGGCAATCCCGATTCTCTCTAAATCTTTTACTTTTAAAGCTTCTTCAACTTCATTGGTTAATTTTCCAAGCTGATGAAGATGTGGCAAAGCGGTCATTCCGAGTTGCTCAACTTCTTGGATAGCTTCCCGTGTATGCCCATAAATCCCTGTGTCTGCAATCACAAGATAGGCTCCAAGATTCGTCTCAAACTCTGAAAAACCAACATTTTTGATGAATTTAATAGCACGATCGCTCAAGCAAGTCTTAGCATCTAAACCACTCGGATTCATGTGGGCAATCATCTCCGCTCGATTGGCTAAAATCTCCAGAGTTTCCCTATCCAACTCCTGTTCATAATAATCAAAAACAGCTCGAATCGCAGCAATACTCACTGCCGCAGAAGAACCCATTCCGCGTTTTTCAGGCACCATGGACTCAATCTCACAGCGAATATAAGCCTCTTGCACCCCTAGAAATTCCAAAGAAGCAAAAACCGCCATAGAAAGGGTATCTTCCTCATACAAAATCCACGCATGATCTGATGGCAAAATGCGACCAGTCACTTCAATATTAGTTAAAGGTAGAGCCAAAGCAGGGTAGCCATAGACAACGGCATGCTCCCCTATCAAAATAATCTTACTATGTGCCCGACCAACACCTACTTTTTTTGTCATAGTCTCTCTCTACATCACAATACTTCATCTATTATTTTAATATAATTCATAGAAAAAAGCGATCGTTAGTAGTCAATTCCTTTTATATTCCAAACTAATTTATTTCAACTTTTAAAACAGCGAAAAAGAGCAGGAAATCCAGCTCTTATCCTAACTGTCTTCATTTTACAGATTTTGTTTAATCAAATCCATGAGCTCATTGCGGTCTAAAATCCACTGCGCACGTTCGTCTTTCTCATACGTTCGGTTGGAAAGGAAGATGACCGCTTTCTGCTGTAAACGATTAAACATAATAAACGTTCCAGTATAGCCTGTGTGCTGCAACCACTCTTTGTCTAAATCCCAAGCAAGACTGCGTGTTTTTCCAATCTCCTTTGAGAAATTTTTTGTCAAAGTTGCTACAAAGTCATCCTGTAAATAATGCTCCAAAAAGAGCTCCAAATCCCGAACTGTAGAAAACAAGCCTGCACTACCAGCATGTCTGCCCAACACACGCGCTTTGGGGTCATGTACAACTCCCGCCTTTACACCGCGAACCGTTGGCACCGCTTGCGCAACAGGTCCAAACGCTGTTTCTTTCATACCCCAAGGCTGAAAAATTTTCCGCTCAAAAATGTCACTCAAAGAAGAATGAAAAATTTCTTCTACCATAAAACCTAGCAACAAAAAATTTACATCAGTATAACGAAAATGCTTGTTATCAAGCACTTTCAAATGATTTAGCGCCTCTTTCAATTCGACCGCATTGAGTGCATCTCGATTGGGGATAAAGGGATCTAGCCCTGATGTGTGAGTAGCCAGCTGACCTACCGTTACAGAATTGTCATGAAAAGCGGGATAATATTGTGTTAGCGGTGCATCTAAATCTAGTTTTTCCTCATGGAATAGAACAGCCAAAATCGTTCCGACACCCACAACCTTGCTGACACTCGCTAAGTCATAGACCAGTCCTGCTTGAGTCTTCTCACCTTGCTCAGGATTGCTCTCACCAAGATAATATTCTTGCCACTCTCCACGAGTATACAAAGCTAAGCTAGCTCCAGGATAGATTTGTTGTGCTATCTGTTCTCCGACTTTTGAGAGTATCTTGCTTGAACTCATACCGCTTCAATCCAAACTTCAATTTGGCTCTCATCTTTGGTCAGGAAAAATCTGCCCGATTTAGGTATAAAATTTTCTCTTCCTTGAAATAAATCACGCAATGCTTCCACATCGAATTGCTCAACTGTAAATTTAATCATTGCCAAATCCCAAGTTTGAGTACTCTCCGTCAGCAAATCTGGTCCGCTTGCTGGTGAGAATGTTAGAATAGACTGATTTCCTAGCCATTCCTGATAAAAAGTGACTGCTTTTTCCTTATCTGGAGCATTGATATGAATCTGCTCTATAGTAAATTGACTGAGCCCAACAAAATCCTCTAGTGGCGCAAACGCTGGTGCAATCATCACTCTCTGCAAGGTTGTCCAATCTTCCTCGCTATGCAGTAAAAACGTATCTCCTTCCGGCGAAGTTGCTTCAAAAGCATAGCCATTATCACCTTGGTAAAGATAATCAACTTTGCTGCCACGCGCTAAAAGTGCTTCAATTTCTCGTGAATCGGCTACTTTAATAACAATTTTCGCTAATTTCTTAGTCCCAACAACTTTGCGAGTGCGCATACTGGGCGACTCCTCTAGCTGCAATTTTTCAACTTTTGTCTGATCTCCAAGGCTGACAAAAGCTCCTTCCTCTAGCAAATTTTTCATTCCTAAAGTTTGACAATAAAAGGCAAGATTGTTTTTTCGATTATTGATTTTTAATACTGGTATCGTATTTACAATTTTATTTGTCGAACCCATAAATTCCTCCAAGCCTTTCTATTTTAAATAATTTTTGTGTATTTTACAAATATTTATGTAAAAATAGAAAAAATTGTGCTATTACTGATAAATATTTTGTGCCACTACCAGCTCATTTGCCGACTCAAATTCATATTGAAGGTAAGACTGATAAGTTCCCGGCGCAATAATCCCACGCATATCTAAAATGGCTGTTCCAGCCTGTCCGATAATGCTATCGGCTAGCAGACAACAATTAGTAGACAGGATAAAATAAGTCTTAAAACGACTTGTTTTAAACTTATATAAACGAGCATTCAACTCATGCTTCAATTTATAAGCATACGTGCGCTTACCATCTTTCAAATTCGCCGGTGGATCCCACACTTCCAACAACTCATCAATCTCAGCCAACCGTTTCTCCACAGCTAGCTTTTGCTCATCTGTCAAAGATAACCCATAACCAAACAAGGTTTTTTTGCTTTCTTCTTTGCACAAATCAATATAAGCGTCTTTATCCACTTTAAACAAGACACCGTCTCCAATCGTGCCGAATAAACGCTCTGAAAAAACATCATAACTACCATAGGAAACAACTTTTCCTTTATAGCAAATATCAACGTGACCAATCATCCCAAAAAGATTTTGATCTGATGTATGAATCAGCACTTCTAAGTCAACTAGCTTTTGTTCATCTCGAATACGGCTGTAAACCTTTTGGTGTTCTCGTTTTTCACCCTGCAAAAAACGATTAAAACGATTCAGTTGCTCTGCTGGGAAAAAGGCAGCGATAATAACAGGCAGGTTGATTCGAATACGGCGCCGAAGCTGCTTTTGTTCCACATCGGTGTTGAACATAAGACCGTCTCGAACGTTAGAAAAGCCTAGTAATATCAGATAAATACCAACAATCAAAAATTGCATTCTACCATCCGTGCTAGGAGAAAAGACAGTTGTCAGTCCAATCCCGCCATAAAGCAAGGTATCAAAAAGATAACGGAAACCGCCTTTTAGCTTATTTTGACGGTAAAGAAGATAAGTAATGCCATAGACTGCCGCCGTACACAACTGATAGCAGCCCAATATAATAATGACAATATTGACTGGCAGATTGCTAGCACGGTTAAGAAAGCCAACAACCAGCCCTACCAAAACATGGAGGAGAGCAGAACCAAAACTGATACGATTTTTCTTCACTAAGAAACGGAAAAAAAGATTGATAACTCCGACAAATAAAAAGTAAATGACCAATAAATCTAGGGCAAATTTTGTAAAATCAACACCGTTTGCAATAATAATAACGCCAAAAATAATCGCCAAAATACCGAACAATAGAGTCCGTCTCCCACTTAGTTTATCTAATTCCATTTTATCTCTCCCAAATAAAAGGTAGGAATGAGACAAAAATTGCTACTTTGCAAAAAATCCGTTTTGCTGTCTCACTCCCATTACTGTTGTTATCCTTACTCTTTAGTATAGCATTTTATCTTGGTAAGCGTCTAGTCACTTATCTATTTTTTCGCTCAATCTTATCTCTTCGTTATCAAAAAACGGCTCGTAATGAACCGTTTCTTTTTTGACAACTTATCCATAAATCATCTTGTAAAGTGCTACTGCAGCAATACCGGCAAGGATTGGAGATACAACTGGTACCCAAGCATACCACCATTTTGAATCTCCTTTGTGCTCACCAAGAACTGATTTTGGAAGAAGGAAATGAAGAATACGTGGACCTAAGTCACGTGCAGGGTTTAGACCTGGACCCGTAGGACCACCAAGTGACGTTACCAATGCCATGACAAGGAAACCAAGTGCTAAGTGGGCAACAGCAAGTCCGGCATTGATGTGAGAACCAATTGCAACTTTTCCTTGGATTTGAGTAGCATCCACTCCACGAGTAGCAGCATATTTAACAACTTCTGCACCAAAATAGTTTTTGGTCATGGCCATTGCTGCAAAGAACAAGATAAATGAACCAATAAATTCATTGACAAAGCCATTTATCATAGAAGCAGCATGTGATTTCTTGCTTCCGTCATCCGTATTTACAATAGTTGAGAATGATCCCAAAATCGCATTAGGATTTGTTGTTTGCAAATAGTAAGGGCGGTGACTTGCTACTACTAATGCTTGTCCAAATATCGCTCCTAATAATTGTGCAATAATGTAAGGCGCAACTTGTGCCCAAGGGAAGTATCCGCTAATCGCAAGTCCTAGTGTGAATGCAGGATTGATATGGTTTCCTGATACATTTCCAAACATAAGAGCAGGAATCATAACCCCCATACCATAACCAACTGCGATGACTAACCAGCCACTTTGATGACCTTTGGTTCCCTTTAATTCCACATTAGCAACAGCTCCGTTCCCCAAAATAATGAGAATTGCCGTTCCAAGAAATTCTGTGATATATTTCACAGCCCATGTGACGTCCATTTTTGTTCTCCTCTTTAATTAAAAAATTTTAGACAAATCCTATTTTATCAGTTACAATGGATAATGTAAAGGTTATTTTTTGACAAAATGTAAAAAAGGAGTAAAAATATGCGCTATAATCAGTATAGTTATACACCAGAAACAAACGAAAAAATGCTGGCTGAAATGGAAAGCATTGGATTTTCTTTCCAACCAGGGCATTCTGATAAAGAAAATTTAGAGACTTTTGTACGTAGAACTTTTTTTAATTATAAAAATACAGACTATGCTTTAGAGTCTTTGGTTGCCAATTCAAATACAGACTTACTCAGCTTTTTTACGTCCAATCAGGAATTGACAGCAGAGATTTTTTATACCATTATTTTTCAATTGCTGGGATTTGTGCCCTTTGTTGACTTTGACGATGTAGAAACATTCCGCAAGGACGTAAACTTTCCCATTACCTATGGAAATTTGCTCGAAAACCTCTATCAATTGCTCAACACACGCACCAAAAACGGCAATCTCTTGATTGATAAACTAGTGAGCGACGGCTTGATCCCTGAAGACAATACCTACCACTATTTCAATGGTAAAAGTCTTGCAACCTTTACTAGCCATAATGCTATCCGCGAAGTGGTCTATGTGGAATCGCGCGTGGATACCGACGAAGATGGGCTGCCTGATTTGATTAAGGTCAGCATCATTCGTCCTCATTTTGACGGACAAATTCCTGCTGTCATGACTGCTAGCCCTTATCACCAAGGAACCAACGACAAAGCCAGCGACAAAGCGCTCTATAACATGAATGTGGATTTGGCTAAAAAAGAAGCTGGAAAAATCACTGTTCGTGACCCAGAAATTCACTTGATTGAAACGCAAAAGGAAGCTGTATTAGCGGAGCAAGCAGAAGAAACACTCGGTCATATCGGAACTTATACACTCAATGACTACCTTCTTACTCGTGGTTTTGCTAATTTATATGTATCAGGTGTGGGAACAAAGGACTCTGAGGGGCTTATGACGAGCGGAGATTATTATCAAATTGAAGCCTATAAAAACGTTATTGATTGGCTCAATGGTCGTTGCCGTGCTTTCACAGACCATACCAGACAACGAGAAATCAAAGCCACTTGGTCCAATGGAAAGGTTGCTACAACAGGAATCTCTTACCTCGGAACTCTGTCAAATGGGCTAGCTACAACTGGCGTAGATGGTCTTGAGGTCATTATTGCTGAAGCTGGAATTTCTTCTTGGTACAATTACTATCGTGAAAATGGCTTAGTGACGAGCCCCGGCGGCTATCCCGGTGAAGATTTTGACTCTTTGACAGAATTAACTTACTCACGCAATCTTCTAGCGGGCGAACGTCTTCGTCACAATGCCGAGTATCAAAAGAGCCTCAAAACATTAAAAGCAAACTTGGAGCGCGAAACGGGTGATTATAATCAATTTTGGCATGACCGCAACTATCTGATTCACGCACACAAAGTCAAAGCCGAAGTCGTCTTCACTCATGGCTCCCAAGATTGGAATGTCAAACCGCTGAATGTTTACAACATGTTCCACGCCCTGCCACAAAACATCAAAAAGCATTTGTTTTTCCACAATGGCGCTCACGTTTACATGAACAATTGGCAATCCATTGACTTTCGTGAATCTATGAATGCACTTCTCAGCAAGAAACTGCTGGGCTACAATTCCCACTTTGAATTGCCAACTGTAATCTGGCAAGACAATAGTCAAGCACAAAGCTGGTTGTCACTAAAGAATTTCGGCAATCAAGAGCACTACACTCATTTCAATCTAGGTAGTACTACTCAAGATATTCAAAATGCGTACTCTGAGACGGACTACAAGCGTTTCAGCAAGACCTATCAAACCTTCAAAAATGAACTCTTTGATGGAAAAGTCAATCAAGTGACCGTTGACTTCACCTTAGAAAAAGACCTTTTCCTTAACGGTCCCGCTAAGCTCAATCTGCGCCTAAAATCCAGCACCGATAAAGGTCTGATTTCCGCACAACTATTAGATCTTGGACAAGCTAAACGCCTCACCCCAATTCCTGGCGTCCTTGCACCAAAAGTCATGGACAACGGGCGTTACTACATGCTAGATCATTTAATGGAATTGCCTTTCAAAGAGACACCTCACCGCGTCATCACCAAAGGATTTCTCAACCTACAGAACCGCACCGATTTGCTAACAGTTGAAGAAGTCACACCAGACCAATGGTTAGAATTTTCTTTTGAATTACAGCCAACCATTTACAAAATGCAATCAGGCAATACACTCCGCCTTGTCCTCTACACAACCGACTTTGAACACACCGTCCGCGATAATACCGACTATCATTTAACCATTGACCTAGCAAACTCTAGCTTAGATGTGCCAGATATGGTAAAATAAGATGTTAATGTTTGAAAATTAAGGAGAACCAAAACAATGATGAATATGCAATCGATGATGAAACAAGCACAAAAATTGCAAAAACAAATGGAAAAAGGGCAAGCTGAGCTTGCGGTGACAGAATTTGTTGGCAAATCCGCTCAAGACCTCGTGGTCGCAACTCTTACAGGTGATAAAAAAGTCGTCAAAATCGACTTCCAAGAAGCTGTTGTCGACCCAGAAGACTTAGAAACTTTATCTGACATGACAACCCAAGCTATCAACGCTGCCCTCGTAGAAATTGATGCCGCAACTAAGAAAAAATTAGGTGCCTTTGCAGGCAAAATGCCGTTTTAAAACAAATCTCAAAAAATTCACCCCCTCCTAGTTCATTGCTAAGAGGGGGCTATTTTATGTAAAATTAAAGAAATCAAAGGCTTTATTAAGGAGTAAGTCTGTATATTTTGGATTGTCTTTCAGCTCTTTAATGGAACTTTGCACCAGTTGAACATCGTCCGTTATGATACCGTCAACATTCAAGCGGAAAGATTTTGCAATGCTGTTTACATCGTTGACCGTCCAATCATAGAGCAATTTATCTGCTTGCCACAACTTAGAAACAAAGTTTTCATCTAGTGTGGAGTATTCCATAGTATAACCGCTGGCTTTGGTTCGTGGGAAGATTGTATTATAAGGCAGGATAAAAAAGCTTTTAATGCTGGCATCGTATTTCACAACCTTTTCAATCACGCGATAGTCCAATGAGTGCATTTGATGACCGTACTTTTTAATCGTTGGGCCATATTTTTTCAAAAAGCGCTCCATCATATCCGAAGAATCTTTTTTGCTGGTTTTGATTTCAATGAGCAACCGCTGCCCCAATTCGTTGGCACGGTTGAGATACGCATCAAAACTGGAAATTTTTGTCCGATAGCCATTTTCTGAAACCTCTAAAGCAGTTAGTTCTGCCAAGGTCAAATCCTGCGGACTTGCATTGACACCCGCCAAATTGAAAAGATTAGCATCGTGCATCATGACAAATTGATCATCTTTTGTCTCTTGTACATCCATTTCTATGTAATCTGGTTTCAGCAAAGCCGTCTTTTCCAATGACTGAATCGTATTTTGTACACCATTTTCCTGCGACACTCCTCGGTGAGAAATCGTAACAGGAACCGTTTCCAATGGAAAAATGAGATACATATAACCTTCCGCAGCAAAGAATATAGAAGCAATGGAAATCACAAGCCAGCGCAAAATGCGATCGAACTTCCTCCGCGGATAATCCGTCAAACCTTGCTCAGTCAGAAAAGAAACAAATTTAATCAAGAAATAGCTCAACATCAGATAGTGAGCATTTTTCAGCAACACATAATTCATCACACCAGCAATCGTTGCCACTTGATTGGACTGACCGTCCGCATAACTTTGAAAGAACAATAATGGAATAGTGATGGCAAAAAAGAACAAAAAACTCTTGGTAACAATCCAAAACAACTGCCAAGAATAGAATACCAAACGCTTACGCGTTTTTTCCAAACTAAATTGAACCGCTTCTCTGACGGAAGAATTTTCAAAAAAGATTTTGGGCAAGGCAAACATCAAACGGACAGCAACCAATAACATCAGCCATACAAGTAGAGTCAGGACGACAGCACCCCAAAAATACGTCTCTTTCAAATAAGTTAAGATAAAATTTGGAACTAAAATTTTGTTTAGATAGTAAATTTTGAGGATTTTTCGGAGAAAAGGAAAGAGCAGAGCGATGTAGAGCAAGACAAACAAGATTTTACTAGGACATGCCTGCTTTAAGATGAGTAAACTGTCTGCTATGGTTTTCTTGGTAAACTTCAAGAGGGTTCGCTTGTCTTGAGTCAATAGATTGTGCGCTCCTAAAAAAAGAAGTGTGATTTGAACATAAGCGACCAACAGATTGGCTAAAAACAAGAGGATAAAAGCCAGAGTAACTAGAGGATGACTAGATAACACTCCAACTACATTATTATACGATAGAAATTGATAACCCGTCTGACGAAGCAAAGTACCTGCCGCCCACGAATTAAAAGGCAACCAAGCATATTCTGTCAGCATAAAAATAATAAAAAACAAAAATAGAATTTTATCAAGATTTTGATAGAGTTTTTGAAAACCTAAACGCTGTTGTTTCATCATTCTCCTTTAACTTATTTTTCATCAACTGAAGCATAGAGAGGATTTGCTAGACGGATTAAGTCAGCATAATCTTGTTTTAATGCTTCAAAAGCTATTCTAACCTCTGTCAGAATCTCCACCCGCTAGAATACTCCCATCAAACAGCACCATGACATCAGCCTGTTTTAGGCTATATTTATCTTCTAAAGCTTTCTATGTTAATTCTGGTAAATCTCGCTTCCCGCAAAAAGAAGCAAGAATATTGATATTTTTTGCGACTTTTTCTTTCATCATATCTTTCATTCTATAAAAAAATCTCAGTTTCTTCAACCGAGATTCTCTCTATCGTCCAAACAATCTTGCAAAAAAACCTTTCTGCTCTTGTGCTTGCACTTTTTCTTTAGCTTCGTCCAATTCTAATAGCAAAGTTTCACGCTCACTCATGGCCTTAGCAGTCAATTGCTGCTGCTGGTCTAATTGCTTGTCTTTTTCAGCAATCTGCACATCTTTCACGCGCAATTGCTCATCTTTTTTAGCTAATTGAGCATCTTTTGCTTTTAACTGGTCATACAAACGCACAATTTCTGCATTTTTCTCATCTACCAAAATTTCCATGAGCTCACGTTGCTTGACATCTTCGCTGACCGGTTCATCTTCAAAAATCGTCTTTTTGTAAATTTCTTCCAGCTTTATCAAACCGCTGCGCGTCACAACGGTGACCCCTTTTTCATTCTTGTCGGTATCTTCGGGCGCAAGAGTTTTGACCCGATTGTTCATCGCCTGACGGCTAATCCCTAAAATCTCGGCTAGCTCGCTGACTGTCTTTTCAATTGCCATAATTTCCTCTGAAACTTTTTCTAGATATATACCTAAATCTTATCATATCAAGACTTAACTGTCAAATTTGCTCTGGATTTCAAGGAATTTCATCACATTTATGATACAATAAATTTGACACATTCATTTAAAGAAAGAAGTACAATGAACCATTTTGATACAATCGTGATAGGCGGAGGACCTGCTGGTATGATGGCTGCTATTTCCAGCTCCTTTCATGGACAAAAGACACTGCTCTTAGAAAAAAATAAACGCTTGGGTAAGAAGCTCGCTGGAACAGGTGGCGGACGCTGCAATGTGACGAATAATGGCACTTTAGAAGATTTATTAGCTGGCATACCAGGCAACGGTCGCTTCCTCTACAGCGTCTTTTCCCAGTTTGACAATCATGATATTATGAATTTTTTCACTGAGAATGGTGTTGCACTCAAAGTAGAGGATCACGGACGCGTTTTCCCAACAACAGACAAATCTTTTACAATTATTGAAGCATTAGAACGGAAAATGAAGGAGCTAGGCGTCACCATCATGATCCAGACGGAAGTAGTTTCTGTAAAGAAAAATGCGGATTGCTTTATCATCAAGTCAAGTGAGCGCATTTGGAGCTGCGATCGATTGATTGTCACAACAGGTGGAAAATCCTATCCTTCAACTGGCTCTACTGGCTTTGGCTATGAGATTGCGCGCCATTTCAACCATACAATAACAGAGTTAGAAGCTGCAGAAAGCCCACTTTTGACAGATTTTCCACACAAGGCTTTACAGGGGATTTCACTAGCCAACGTCACCCTTCGTTATAATAAACACATCATTACCCATGACTTGCTTTTTACCCACTTCGGCTTGTCAGGTCCTGCCGCATTGCGGCTCTCCAGTTTCCTCAAAGGCGGTGAAACCATTTATTTAGATGTCTTACCACAGTTTTCTGCGGAAGATTTGGCAGCATTTTTAGAAAATAACCGAGAAAAATCGCTCAAAAATGGCCTCAAACAATTACTTCCTGAACGTCTGGCAGACTTTTTCGCGCAGCCATTCCCTGAAAAAGGCAAACAATTGACTGGAAAAGAAAAAGAAGAGCTCATTCAACAGCTCAAAGCTCTACCGATTCCTATTACAGGCAAAATGTCTCTAGCCAAATCTTTTGTGACCAAAGGCGGTGTCAGTCTTAAGGAAATCAATCCCAAGACTTTAGAAAGCAAACTAGTTCCTGGGCTTTATTTTGCTGGCGAAGTGCTGGACATCAATGCTCATACTGGTGGATTTAATATTACAGTCGCTCTCTGTACTGGCTGGGTCGCTGGAAGTGTGGAATACTAAAAATAGAGCAGATGCTACCATGCAGAATACTAGCATTTGCCCTATTTTTTATTTTACTTGTGAACGTATGCTTGGATAACATCTGCTGCATATTGGGCTGTTCCAACTCCAAATTGGTCAATATTTTTCTTAAATTCTGGATTTGCCACATAGCCTTTTCCGATAAAAGCGAAAACTTCCAGCGAGCAATCAAAGGCATAGGTTCGGATAGCCTGTAAAAGATTGGCTGCCTGCACTTGATTTTCTACTGCATCCACCTTCAAACCTTGTTGCAGATTTTTTGCTAAATTTCGGAATACTTGATTAAAGGCTTCTGTTGCATGCTCCTCCTGACCTGCTTGCCTACTTGCCGCCTCATCCATAACGGCTTGTCCATATTTTTCTACAGCTTGATGATAATAATTTGCATGCTCATCGTAGGTAAATCCAACAAATTTTTCTTGTGTCGTCATTTTTCTTTCTCCTTTTTGAGCTTGAATTGTCTTTTGTAAGGTGGAAATCAAGGTATCCAAACGCTCCCTTTCCTGCTGCAAAAACTGCAGTTGCTTGTTCAAGTGAGGCAATAGTTCCTGCTCTTCCTGACTTAGCAGCTCTGCTATTTTCTTTAAAGAAAATCCAAGATATTTGTAAAATAAAATAATTTGCAGACGCTCTAAATCTGCTTCACTATAAAGGCGATACCCGTTTTCAGACTTTTGCGGCACAAGCAAGCCTATCTTATCATAGTGATGCAGGGTTTTGACAGAAACACCTGAAAGCTGCGCAGCTTCTTTGATTTGATACATCATTTCCTCCTTACAAATCTCATTATAAACCCTCCACTTAGGTCAAAGTCAATACTTTTTTAAAAATATTTTCCTCTCAATATAGTTATCACAAAGTACGACCTTGCTTTGCGCAAAAATCGCTAACGTTGCTTGCAAAGCAAATCTCAATACCATTCGCTTTTCAAGTGCGAAAGAACATCTAATCACCCCTGCGGGGAGTGAGACTACCAACTCCCATTATGCCTGGGAAACTCTAAGTGGATTAAAGGCAACAAAGATTTTCCAAACTACCACACTTTGTGATGATAACTACATAAACAAAAGCAGCTAAAAGCTCTTTTGTTCCGGTTACCTCTATTAGCTACATCTTCTTTCATTTGTTGCAACTGCATCTCAAAACGAAAGAAAACATAGAAATAATAAGGATTTTCGCTTATAGAATATATGAATTTTATTGTATTATTTGTGAAATTTTGGTAATATATATATAATAATACAAAAGTACTTGTATGAGGAAAGTTAGTGTCTGGCTATCCTTAAAAATAAACAAAGAATAGAAAGGATTAAAATGTCAAAAAAGAAAAAAGACACACCGTTAGTCTTTCTAGTCTTGCTGAAGTGGTTAGCTGAACTGATCTATTTCGTAGGAATTGTGTTCGTTGCCGGTACAGCTCTCCTACTCTTAACATATAATATTCTCAATATACCGCTAGACTATATCCACATTGCAGCTTTAATTGCTTCTTTCATCTACATATTGGCTGGATTTTTAGTGGCAAATAGTTCCGAAGACATCGTAATCGCCAGCAATTATTTTAAAATCCTATCCGCGCTTGGTTACTTAGCAGTCATTAGCTACTTTGACAATCAACTATTTGATTATTTAAAAAATCCAGTCGTCGATATCTGCTTAGCCATACCATTTTTGATTGCCATTATTTATAAAAAATTTTATAAAAAAATGATTTACCGTGCTGTCTTTAAAAAACATCACTCTGTCTCTTTTTACAGTGAGTATTCAAATATTGAAGAGATAAAAGACTCGATGTTAGAAGCTGTCCGTGAAGCAGTCAAGGACGGTCACAAAGAAAATGTAGAAGTTGTCGGAAAAAATTTTAGGCAAGATGCAAAAGGAAATATCATCGGTATTTTCAAAATTTCACTAGCTCGTAAATTATTTAAAATCACTCAGCCAAAACTAATGCTGATTACCTTAAACTTTAATATCAATAATAATGAATAGGAGTCTACAATCATGTCAGAAATAGATAAACCCGTTTTAACACTAGAGCAAGATCGCTTCTTAAAAAACAAATCATTTGATACTTACAAAAAGAAACTTGAAGTGCTATCAAGAGCTTATAGCGCTAATGCCATGAAAACGATCAATGGCTTCTCATTAGATTCAGAAGAACAATACAAAGCACTGTTTGAAGCTGTATTTTCAGGTGTTTGGGACGTTGATACCGGCATGCGTTATGTCAATGTCACAGAAATTATTGGCGTCTCTAGTTTCTTAGCTGGACAAAAAGACGAAAACGGTTATTATGTACGCAATGCTGATGGGGAAATTGTCTGGGATGTTGTAGATATTGATGAAGCTGAACTCTTCACAGACGAGCAAATCGCAACTATTGTTCCAAAAGAATATCGTGGGAAATCATTTGTTCTTCGTGAGTTAGATGCACGCAAAGAATGGGGAGAAAAGCAACCTTCAGAAGACATTTCTGAAGAGGTACAGCCCGTTGTTGAAGAGGCAGTCGTTGATGTAAAGACAGAACCAGAACCTGAGCCCGCACCAATTGTCCAACCAGCACCTACCACTGAAACGAAGGTTAAACAACAAAAACCTATCGTAAAACCAGACCCAGTAGTAAAGCCACGTCCCATGACAAAATCTGAACGACAACAACAAAAAAAAGATTACACAAAAGAATCCATTAAAATTATCAATGCAACCATTGACAGCCTTGGATAGTAACAATTTTCAATAATATTAAAGAGTTTGGGACAAAAAGATTTCAATTTTTAAAAATCTTAATTATTAAGCCCTTCAAATCTAT
>OGGI01001053.1_pt1 | contig 22019 bp, 15 predicted proteins | sample 1571051 | NCBI WGS metagenome assembly OGGI01 (sample SAMEA2582075, study PRJEB24529) | metagenome | biome: Human gut stool | place: China | collected 2011 | reverse complement strand
CGATTAAATTTGATATCGTTGCAGTTAATTTAGACCAAAAGCAACCAGGTTTTCCCGAGCATGTTTTACCTGAATATCTGCAAAGTATTGGTGTGGATTATAAAATCGTTGAAGAAAATACTTATGGTATTGTAAAAGAGAAAATTCCAGAAGGTAAAACAACGTGTTCTCTCTGCTCTCGCCTACGTCGTGGTATTTTATACCGTACAGCAACCGAACTTGGTGCAACAAAAATTGCACTTGGGCACCATCGTGATGATATGTTGGCTACCCTGTTTCTGAATATGTTCTACGGTGGGAAACTAAAATCGATGCCACCGAAATTAATTTCAGATGACGGCAAGCAAATTGTGATTCGTCCATTGGCTTATTGTAAAGAAAAAGATATTGAAAAGTATGCCGTAGCCAAAGAATTCCCAATTATCCCTTGTAATTTATGTGGTTCTCAACCTAATTTACAACGTCAAGTAGTGAAAGAAATGCTGAATACCTGGGATCGTCAATATCCTGGACGCTTAGAAACCATGTTTAGTGCGATGCAAAACATTACGTTGTCACACTTATGTGACCCAAAACTCTTCGATTTCAAAGGCATTAAACATGGACAATCGCTTGATGGCATTGAAGGGGATACCGCATTTGATGAAGAACGCATCGAACCAATGAAATTTGATGATGAAGATACGTCTGACTACTCCGATAACGAAATGATCAGCTTTAAAGAAGTGAATTAATATGATTACCGTACAAGGAAAACAAATCGAAACCGACTCCTTTGGCTATTTACTTAATATTGCTGATTGGAATGAGGATGTAGCAAAACACATTGCTCAGCTAGAAGATGTAGAACTGACCGAAGCTCACTGGGAAGTGATTTATTTTGTGCGTGATTTCTATCAAGAATATAACATCTCCCCTGCGATTAGAATGCTGGTAAAAGCAATGTCAGAAAAACTAGGTGCCGACAAAGGTAATAGCCGCTATTTGCAACGACTCTTCCCTGACGGACCAGCTAAACAAGCAACCAAATTGGCGGGTCTGCCAAAACCAGCTAAATGCTTATAGAATAACGTAACCGCGCGATAAAGTGCGGTTATTTTTTTAGAAAAAATTTAAAAGAATTCTTATATTGAAAAAAGGGCGCTAAACGCCCTTTCCATTATTCATCACAGATTTCTTGCTGTACTGGTTCCATTGATTTCTTAATGGCTTCAGTTAATTTAACTTGATTCGTCATATCACCGTTTAGAATTTCACCACCAGTTGTCTTAGCTAGGCAATCCGTATTATGCCAAGGCGAATTAATATTAACGATATTAATTTTTAATTTTGGTCTTTCTTTCGCTTCTTTTTTAATGAGCTCACAGACGTTTCTATTAGTGCAATCACCATTACCTTCGGTAATTAACACAATTAACGCTTCACGTTCTTTACCATCAATAATAGTTAAGGCTTTTTGTAACCCTTCATAAATTGGTGTGCCTGGAACCTGATTTTCCCGTACCTGCATTTTATTAAGTTTGGCTTTTAATGTACTGCGTTGTGCCGCAGTAAATATGCCATGATTGGTAGCATAAGATGCTTTTTTCGAGGTAGATAAACAACTTTTTAGTTCGACTAAACCAATATCCACTGCTGTTGGAATATTATTAATTAATTCCGCTACCGATTTTTTAGAGGCTACGGACCGATTTGGTTTACGGTACATATAATAGACATCTTGTTGCGTGATGCCATATTTTGCTGGATTTCTTAATTTTTCGTCAAAAATCGCTACTTTTTTGGCGCTTTCTAATAAGGTATATCGCATCCCTGAAGCATTATTAAAAATAATAGCCAGTTGCGGTGCATCAGTTGGTTTTTCCACTACTCGGCAGTTTTTCTTCGGTTCTGGTTTGGGCTCCTCTACTTTTGGTTCTTCTTTTGGCGGTTCTTGAACCGGCTCCGGTTTTGGTTCTTCCACTTTAGGCTCCTCTTTCGGTGGCTCTGGTTTAGGCTCTTCTTTCTTCGGTTCTTCGACCTTAGGTGGTTCTACTTTAGGCGGTACAACCGGTTCGCGATTGAGCCACCACCAAGCCAATAAGCCAAGTAGTAATAAAAGAAGCGGTAAAAGCCAATAGCACCAACGGTGTTTTGGTGCAGTAAGGGGAACAACTGGTGGCGGAGCCGGTGGTTCTACTTTTTTTCCAATACCCCAACCAGTAATAACTGGTTCATTATTTACTAAATAAATTTGACGGGTATCATGAGTCGCCCCTTCCACCAATTGAGCTAACCAAGCACTTTGTTCGGGTGTCAGTACACCTTTAGTCATAAGCTCCTGATTCAATGTCATAATCGCATTTAGGCGCTGTTGAATCAGTGAAATTGTTGGTTTAAATCGCTTATCTTCTTGCATTTCTTGAGTAATCAAGACTGGCTGGCCTTCTAGCTCGCTATACCATTCCACTGTAACCTGATCGGCTTTTATTTCTGGTTTTGCAAATAAAGTGGCGGTACTTGGTGGCAAATGGCTACGCAAGATTTTAATTATTTCATCATAATGGACAAAAAGTGCGGTCACATTTTGATTAATTTCTTGCAATTTAAAACGAGCTAGACGTTGCATAAGCGTTCCTTATTCACACTCATCAGTTTTAGTCATAGGTTTAATAGCTTGATTCACCATACTCACAACTTGTTTCTGATTATTTGCGGTAAATACTTTTCCGCCAGTAGCGCTGGCTACACAGTTGGCAGCTCTAGCCCCACCAATATCAACCACATTCACTTTTAAACGCGGTTTTTCTTTGGCTATTTGATTGGCTAGGCCACAAATATCTGCTGTAGTACAGCTATCTTTGCCATCACTTAGAAGCAAAATAAAGGCATCGCGTTTTACACCATCAATCATGCTGCTTGCAATTTGTAATCCATTATATAGAGGAGTTCCGCTATTCTCTTCTCCTGGTTTCATTGCTTGAATTTTGGCTTTAAGTGTATTACGTTTACCTGGTGAATAGAAACCATGGTTAGTTGCAGCCGGACAAGTTTTTAATGAGACTAAGCCGATATCTACATTTTTGCCAATGCTATTAATAATATTGGAAGAGGCTTTTTTGGCAGTGGCTAAGCGATTTGGTAAACGACGCATATACTCAAGCTCCTCATTACTTACACCATACGCATCCCAACGCTGTTCAAAATTACTTATAGTTTGTGAGTTCTCTAACAAACTATAAAGCATTGATGCAGAATTATCAAAAATCATTACCATCTGTGGTGTTTCACCTGGTTTGTATTTCGGCTTACACACTTTTTGTGGTGGTTGTTTAGGCTCTTCCTTCGGTGGCTCAACAACAGGAGGTTCTACTTTCGGCTCTTCCTTAATAGGCTCTTGAACAGGCTCTGGTTTAGGCTCCTCAATCTTTGGTTCCTCCTTTAGAGGCTCCGGTTTAGGCTCTTCAACCTTTGGCTCTTCTTTTGGAGGTTCTGGTTTAGGCTCCTCAATTTTTGGTTCTTCTTTTTTCGGTTCTTCTACCTTAGGCGGTTCCACTTTAGGGGGAACAACAGGTTCACGATTAAACCACCACCAAGCCAATAAACCGAGTAGCAATAAAAGAAGCGGTAATAACCAATAGCACCAACGGTGTTTAGGTGTTGCCACAGGGACAATCGGTGGCGGAGCCGGTGGTTCTACTTTTTTTCCGATACCCCAACCAGTAATAACCGGTTCATTATTTACTAAATAAATTTGTTTGGTATCATGACTAGCACCTTCAACTAATTGTGTTAACCAAGCGTTTTGTTCAGGCGTAATTAAGCCTTTCTGTGTAAGACTTTGCGTAAGACTATTAATTGCATTTAAACGCTGCTGAATAAGTGGTGCTATTTTCTGTAATATCGTATTTCCAGATTCATTACTGGATACAAGATAAGGCTGACCCTCTAATTCGCTATACCATTCCACAGTAACTTGATCTGATTTTATTTCTGGTTTAGCAAATAAAGTTGCTGTACTTGGTGGAAGATGGGATCGTATTATTTTGATTATTTCATCATAGTGTTCAAATAACACAATGGCATTTTGATTAATCTCATCTAGTTTAAAACGTGCTAAACGTTGCATAAAGTCCTCTATGTTTGAGTCTGTATTATTAGAATAAAAACGAATGATATTCTTATTCTAATAACAAGAGCTGACCTGAAAAGATCAGCTCTTAATCCTTATGATTACTTGATAGCAAGTGCTTTTTTATAAGCTGCTAATTTACGCTGTAACGCTTGCAACTCTTTCGCTTTTGCCTCATCAGAAGCATCAGAAGTATTTACTTGACTCATCTGTTGTTCTACTTCTTGAATTTTTGCTAATACTTCACTATTACCTTTTGCTTTTTGTTTAAGTAAAGCTGCATTATTTTGCAAGTCTTTATTTAAATTAGCTAATGCGGCTTTCTTTTGATTAAGTTGTTTAGCTGATTTATTTTTAGCTTCTTGGGCATGCTTGTTTTTAGCCAATAATTCCGCGTTCTTAGCTTGCTCTTGTGATAATTCACTTTCTTTACGTTGAACGCGAGCATCATAACTACCCGAATTAACACAAGCCATTTTTCCCCAAATGCTTTGTTCTACATTGGGATTACATTCTTCTGGCGTTGCAGAACAAGATGCTAATAATGCTGTGGCTGAAAGTGCGGTTAATAATTTAATTATTTTCACATCCCCCTCCCCTTATTAGCCAACTTGAATTGCTGAACGTTGTTTTACTTGAGCTTGTAATGCTTGCTCATAAGTTGAAACTTGTTTTTTTAATTGAAGAATATCTTGATCTAATCTTTTGCTTGCACTACCAGAAGAGCGTTCAGATCTAGCGGCTTCGCTAAGCATATTTAAATTAGATTTCATTGCAGTTAAGCGCTCTTGGGCAGCTTTAATATCAGCATCAACTTGGGCTAATTGTTGTTTTGCTTCAGCTTTTTGGATTGCTCCTGATTTTAATTGACTATTCACTTTTGCGATCAACTGGTTATTTTTAGCTGTTGCAGCATTTAGTTTTGCAGTAGATTTTTGTACCATCTGTGAATTTTGACGAACATCAGCAATATAAGCATTTAGGCGATCTTCTTTTTTCGCATAAGTTTTACGTTGCTTTTCTAAATAGTAGTTTGAAGTCATACCAGCTGCACAGCCTGCAGCGCCACCAATTACGGCACCCGCTACTGTACTTTCAGTATCACCACCAGTCAATAATCCTGTTAAAGCACCTAATGCAGCACCTCCTGCAGCTCCCCAAGCACAAGAACCCCAGCCTGATGAGCTAAAAAATTTAGCATCATCACCGCTATCTAAGCTGCTTGAACTACTACCTGTACCAGCACAGCCTGCAAGGGCTAATGAACTAGATAAAATTAGTACACCAAAGGTCTTTTTCAATTTCATAAGATTTTCCTTATTTATCATTAGTGAGTTTGAGGTTTAATTTGATTACATTGCTGTAACCATTGTTCTCGGGTAATTTTGCCATTCTGATAATATTGGCTTAAATGTTTCCAATATAAATCAAGGTACTGGCTCAAATTCGTCGCTTGTCCATTAGCAAGTTTTTTCTCATTCATCATGGATTTTGTTCTTTCTACTTGTTCTTTTACATTAGCAAGGCTATAAGTGTCAAATGTACTAGTAATTGTGCCTGCATAATATTGCACAACAAAATCTCTAGCCTTTTCAGCTTCTTGTAATCGTTGTTTAAAATCAGATTCTTTTTGCTGATAAATTTGTTTTAAATCGGTATCCTGTTCATTTTTTATTTCCTCAGCAAAAGCTTTTACTGCTGTTTCTTGCTGTTCTACTTCTGCCTGTAAATCAGAAACATTAGCACAAAGGAATCCACCTAATTGTAAGGCCGAACGAATTGCGGCATCTCGCTGTTCATCTCGTGCCAGGTTTGCTGCTCGCAATTCATCTTTGGTCTTAGTAATTTCTTGTTTAAGTTTTTCATCTTCAACGTTCGACGCTAATTTTTCCAGTTTACCGACAATATTTGGATCATTACTTTCTTTACTATCTGAGCCTAAAGCAGACCATTCTTGACGTAATTGATTAATACGATTATTTGATGTTAATAAAGGTGCGGTAATTGCTACACGGAATCCCATATCTTTTTTCTTCATCGCGCCATTATAATCGTAATAAGGAACCTCAATACGTGAAGTATTGTTGACTTCACTTTCTCCTTTAATATAGCTTCCACCTCGGGCAATCATGCCTCCCTCTTGACCATGATAGCGACTTAGCTTATTAGCACGAAAACCGTCAAATACCATTTCAGAAACATTCCCCAATGTATCAAATAAACCAAGTGGATTCGGCTCAAGTAAACCTATAACTTGCAAACGACCATTAGCATTTTTAGATGACCATGCATAACGAGCAATACCATCTGGCATAGGAAAGGTATTTTCACGGAATGCAGCTTCATCAACCGCAACCCCACCTCGAGAAGCAAATTCCCATTCAGCATTAGTTGGCAAACGGACAAAACCTTTACTTCCATCTTCCGTTGGAAGTTTATCTGCTGCATTTTTAAGTAGCCATTCATTATATTTATGGGTAAATTCTACCGCATCAAACCAACTCATATTAATTGCGGGTAAACTGGTTTTCATATTTACTGAAGGACATTGCTCGCCTTTCATTACGGCATTAAACTGAGCTTCTGTCACCTCATATTTTCCTATTAAGAAATAGCGTTCTTGTTTTTCATTGGCAAAACTACCCGAAATATAATTTGGCGTAGCATATTGCGCATAACCATCTTCATCATTGCTATTGCCACCGAGAGTGACTTTAATATCTTCTAATGGTTTTTTGGTGTTAGTTTTAATTACTCGAAAAACCATACTCCCTTCACAAGGCATGGGTAATACAATATCACCATCTAATTTTTTCGGATTAAAAAATTTTTCTTCCCAAGGTTGGGCTGATACAGCCGTACTGGCCATAATTAATGCTAATAAAGAAAAACGATATTTAAACATCTCGCAGACTCTCCGCAGGTTGAATTTTTACTGCGCGAACTGCCCCTATAGCAGCAACCACGCCAGCAAGTAGAAAAGAGAAAATAAAAGCCAAGCATAAATGTATTGGAGCCAAACGGCTAACAAAATGGGAGCCACTTAAGCTTGTTCCTAGTATTTGATTAAATAATTGACTGCCAAACAAATACAGCCCATAAGATAAAATGAAAGCAATACTACTGAGTACGATTGCTTGAAAAACTAAATAAATACCAACCGCACTTTGTTGAAAACCTATTAAACGTAAAACAGCAATATCCTTACGTTTTCGATCAATATTTGCAAGAAATGCGCCAATAAGAGATAGAACGCAGCCCACTACAGAAGTAAAAGCAATAACCATAAAAATAACATTTAATACACTATCAATCGCTTTTACATTTTCAATCGCTTTGGATTCCGTTCGAGTATCAATATGAAATTGTTCACGTAGCTTTAGTGCTAGAGGTGCCACATCATCCAAGCTTCTAGCATAAATTCTCGCTCTAGCAAAATTTTTACGGAGTTTATCATTTGGCTTTCCACTTGCTGCAGGGAATAGTTCCGTTTTCATACCATCGCGAAAGTCTTCAACACCAATTAATAATGACATAGGCACAAAAATTGCAGCACGAGGAAATTGTTGCTCATTTAAAATAGCCTGCACTTTTAATTGCAATAATGCCTTTTCTTCTTGTCCATTTTCATTTCGAGTTGCAACTAAAGTAATACTTTCACCTTGTTTAGCTTGTAGTTTTTCTGCACTTAATGCACTTAAAATAATGGAATTCTCATTTTGCAAAGATTGTTGAGTAATTGGATCGCCTGAAGTGGTTGGAATTAACTCCACATTACGAACAAAATTTGCCTCTTTCTTCAAATCAATAATTGTATTAAGTGAACGCGTTAATGGAATAGAGAATTGGGTTTCCGGCTGTTGTTTAAGCCAATCAAACCAGTCTTGAGAAAGATTTAAATTACCAACAATTTTAATTTCTAAATTGGTTGGATCATTAACCAACTGATGACGTAATTGAGAAACAATGCCATATTTCAAACTAAATAGAAGCAATAAAGGAGCAATTACTGCTACCAATGAAGCAATAATACAAAAAGAAACCTTACGATCATAGAAAATATCGTTTAGTGCTAATTTTGCCAATAATGTAAATCTATTTTTCATCAAGATACCCTATTCTTGCTAGTCATTATTGGCTTGTTCAATAAAACAAGACTGACGTAAAGACATATCCAATTTTGCACTAAAAGTACGAAGTTCATTACGTTGCACTAAATCCCAATCGTGAGTTACTAGCAGCACGGCAATTTTTTGCTGTTTTGCTAAGGATAGCATTAAATGAAATAAAATCTCTGAGTGGTGGGGATCTAATGCAGATGTTGGCTCATCCGCTAATAATAAAAGTGGTTTATGGGCAATAGAGCGAACAAAAGCGACCCGTTGACGTTCACCTATAGAAAGCTGCTTTGGATATTTTGTCATTAAATGATTGATGTTTAGTTTTTCGCATAGATGATGTAACCAACTTTCATCAGCTAAAATTCCATTTGTTTGACAAGGTAGCAGAATATTTTGCCATACGCTTAAAAAAGGTAATAGCCCACCATTTTGTAACATAAAGCCAAGATTTTTAGAGCGAATCTCAGCCAAAGTCTTTTGCTTATTACTCAGAATAAGGGGGGCTAAATCCATGCTTAAAGTAGCTGAGCTCAATTCATATTGGCTCAAGTTATCTGGTTTTAAAATTAGCCCCATCATTTCCAATAGCGTGCTTTTTCCACAACCGCTCGAACCACAAAGTGAAACGACCTCACCTTCAGCCAAAGATAAATGCGGTAGGGAAACCGTAAAACTTTGCTCCCCTTGTCCGCGAGTTATGGATAAATCTTTAATGGTTAGCACGCTATATCCTTTTCTATGGTAAGGCATCCAATGGTACTGGATATACATTATCGCGAGGATCGGCTCCTTCTGATAAAGAAATCCAACGAGATTGGTCCTCGTTAAAAATACGATAATGACGTAACTTACTATGCAGATCGCGAATAAATTTCTCTTGTTCCTGCACACTCATACCTTTCCAAGTATCTTCATCAATTCCGGTCACTTGACTCTTATAAGGAATGCCATCCAAATATTCACCAAGTAAACCTAAATCTGCCAATTTAGTTGATTTATCTTCCTTAATTTTATTTGGATCTTGTCCCATTGCTGCAGCTACTGAACGAAGTTGTGAAAACATATCTGTTGGTGAAATTAACCCGCTATTTGCCGCATCCGCAATTTTCTTTACTACATCACTCAAATCACTTAGTTGTGATTTTGTTAGTAATACTCGAGCCTCGGCGGTTGGGACTGTTGGTTTAGCAAAATCACGGTCACTCACCCAAGCTTTAAATACTGGTGGTGCTTTTGTACCTTTTACTTCCCCTAAATATGCCAATTGCATTGCTTTACCTAATAAAACAGCATCTTCTTCAATTTCAGATTTTTTCGGATCTCCGCCTGTTTTTGTGGTGGCTGTTAATACGCTACCAGCAGCCTCTTCACCTGAGTAAGCTTGTTTTACCTGCTTAGTTAAAGCACTAGCAAGAGTATCTACTTTTTGCCCAAACTCATTCACATCTCCAGCATTGACCGGATAGTAAAGTGGTTTATTTAAATAATTATTAAAAGATAATTCATTATATTGTGCTTGAGCTATTTGATGGTTATTTTTTCCAGATGGTGTTTTAAGATGTAGAGTATAAAGCGCAACACCTCGATGCTGAGCCTCTAAACGTAATTGTTTTGCATCTAACCCCGTAGTCGAAATTGGATTATCCCCTTCAATCGCACCGGCGTCAGTAATCAATACTAAATAACGGCCTCCAAAATTATTCCAATTAATTTCATTTAATGCCTGTGATACACCGGCATAAGCATCTTCACTAAATTCTTTTGAAGATACAGTAGCTTGTTTTAAATTTGCCACTTTATCCATGAAATCTTTACCATCTTTTACGGTACTTGGATCAACAAACATTTTTGAAGTGTACTCTAATCCAGGTACAGCTTTAGTGCTTGAACGGAACGCCACTAAACCAAATTTAACCTGTTTACCCAAGTTCTCTTTTTCGATTTTTTCATAAACTTTTTTAATTGCATCGCGCGTTCTATTGATGTAGGGGTCCATAGAAATCGTTGAATCAATAACAAATACTACCGCAGCGCTAAATCCAACAATTTCTTGAGGCTGGTTTTGACCTGCTTTGTTCGTTTGATTATTGTTTGTTGTGCTTGTAGTTGGTTGAGTGAGCGACTTATCATTTTTGCTGACAGATGCGACTTCTAATAAGCGTTCATAAAATCCTTGACTATCCATCACTTCTTCTCCCTGTAAAACAGGTAAGAGATAGAAGTTTTTTTGGAAATCTACAAATTCCTTTGGTTCTTCCGCTAACACTTTTTCACTACTTTTCTTTTGGGAAAGTTCAGCACGAATTGACTCAACTGCTTTAGCTGGAGAATTGTCATTAATAATACTTTCAAGTGTTGCTTTATCCTTAAAGAACAATAAAGAACTCCGATCAGATGGATTAGTAAAGACCATTGTCATTTGCATATTCCAAGGTACAGCACAATTAGCATCTAACCAACCGACAGTTTTACCGAAGCTATCTGGGCCTACCTGTAATAAAGCCTTATTTCCTACATTTTCTCGTTTATATACATAATAGCGGGAAAAAGCAGGAATTTTTTGACCGCTCTTAGCATCACTTTTTGCTAATAACTCACAACTTGGTGTACTTAACACGCGTTGATAAAGTGTGGTTTTGCCCTCTTGCAGTAATGGTTTTATCTCCTCAGCAAAAACTGATGGAGACATGATTGCTGTTAAGCAACAAAGAGATAAAGTAGAAAGTCTTAACTGTTTCATTATTTTTTCAATGCCTCTAATTTTTCTTTAGCTGTCGCATTATTCGGATCATTACTTAATGCAGTTTCATACCAATAAATTGCTGTTTCCTTATCAACTTGGAAACAAGAACTACCTTTTTCATATTCCTCCGCATAAGCCAGTGCAATCTCCACATTGCCACCTTGAGCCTGGTTGGCATAAAGTCGTTGAGCAATCGCACATTTATTTGCTTGTTTAGCCGAAGCAATAATTTCTAAAATTTGTTTTGGTTCTGGTTTAGTTTTCAGACAGCTCTGAATAAATGCCAATTCATCATTGGTATTTGTATCCACTGCACAGTCAGATTTTGCCACTGGCTCATCTTTCTTATTTAAGAAGAAATAAGCTCCAACTCCCCCCCCAATCAATAGGGCTAAAATTAAGGCAATTAAGCCGCCTTTACCTTTTTTCTTTTGTTCTACTGAAACTGGTGCTTCAATATTTTCTGCAGGTTCAGTCTGTGTTTCGTTTTGCGCTAAATCTTCAAATACTATAGCTGGTTCTGTTGATTGCTCATTTTCAGCTACAACAATGGGTTCTACCAAAGGCTCTTCAATAACTGGTTCTGGCTCAGCTTGCACATGACTTTGTACATTGTCTTCTCGACTGGAGTCACCACCAGCAAGAGAAGCTAAGATATTACCAACCATTCTGACTGGGCCACTATCAACAATCGTACCGTTCTGTACATCACGGACAGACATCATATAACGTACATTACCGATCTGTTGAACAAGGCTATCAATTAGCCATTTACCAATAACACCTTGCAATACATCATTTTCTAAGGTTAATCCCTCCACTTTATGCCATACTGGTTCTGGATTCCATGGAGTATCATTGCCATTAAAATAGCAGCCATCCTGATTTCGCTGTACTGCAATTTCAACTTCTGTACTACCATTCCATTTCGTCGCAGTGAATTTAGCGTATCCTGGACGATCTTCCTCTAATTGAATTCGTAACATTTTCTATTCCTTAGCATTGTGCAGAACGATATAAATCTAATACCGAACCTAACTTTGTATTGCTGACCTGATCAATTTCCCGTCCAGCGCTGTGTCCGGCATTTCCTTCAGCAAAGTGACCAAAGGCTACAAACCAGTCAAAAAGATAATTTTTAGTGTAATTATTAGTTTGGTCATCTAATTTAGGTAAACCGTTTACCTTTTCAACTTCCCTATTTTCAAATATTGCTCGCTCGTTCATCACGCGACTAGCCGGACGTTGAGTCAGTGGTTGATTAACAAAATCTAACCATGCAATAAAATCCGCAATTTCAGTATTAATGGAAAATACTTGACGCTCAGCTAATTGATCACGTTTACTTCCTGCGTTTTCATTACGGAAAACGACCTTAGAAAGTTTATCCTGTAAATGAAGACGATTTGCACCAGTAATCAATTCACCAACTAAACCTTCAACGGCTTCTTTAGTAAAACCAAAGAATTGCATCAAATGCTGATCAGAAGAAATTGAACGCAAATGTTCAATCCAGGATTTAAATGCAGCCATAGCAAAACGAGATTCCACAATTTTTTCAGCCGGTTTCTCTTCTACAACAACAGGAGCCGGTTCAGCAAATAAATCAAATCCTTCTGAACTAAAACCAAAACCAGCATCAAAGGTATTTGCTGAATTTTCTTGTGCTTTAGTTTCTTCTTCACCTTTGTTTAGTAAGACCTCTTCATAATCAGAAAAATATAAAGAACGAATTGTCTCTTCAGGTAATTGAAGACAACGTAAAAACTCACCGACCAAAAGTCCTTTTTTACTTAATTCACCAACAATCATTTGTGCTAATTGACGTTTTTTATTGACTTCTTCAGCACCTTCACTTTGATACCAAGAAGAAAAACGGTTTTCTACAATATGATGGATAGATTCATTAAGTTGCTCAGTTAAACGTTGAGCTTTCACTTCTGGCAAAGCAATCGTTTTCAAATAATCACTAATTCGTTGCATCCCACCATCATTCAATTTCATCATTGCATCCCAGGCTTCTTGAGGTTGAGCAACATGTTTTTGAATATCAGGGTCATTAGCAAAAGTACTACGTAAAAGATTAAGCTGCCCAGCCTCTTTTGGATTAATGGCTAATTCTTCAGTATTATCCATATCTAAAAAAGCCACTTTGAAACCCGGTTTACGTACTAAAAAAACATTATCAAATGGCTTGCCATTTGCCCATTCATTTAGCCAAGCATAGTTTCCGAAGCGCTCTAAAATCGTTTGTTTCAGCAATCCACCTTGTCCCCAAGACATTTTCAGCATATCTTCATCTTTGGCCAAATCACTACTGATACGCATATCAAACATAGTTATCGCCCAAAGAAGTCCTGGTTTACGTTTAGCACGATCAGTCGGATTATCTCCTTGCGTTTTATTAATCCAACGCTCCAATACAGGACCTACACTATTCACATCAGATTGCTTGGTTGATGGAGTACAAACAATCAAAATATTCATTTCTTGACTATCGGTATAACGCTCAAAAAGATAAGCTACTTTGCCCCTTAAAATGAGTTGAGATACAGGATTGCCTTCTTTTACTTCACTTAAAGAAGTGATTGCTAAACGACCTCGGTACCCAGGAAAATCTAATAAATCAACCGTTTCAACAGCCGGCACTTTAGTTGGGTTAATCAACGGGAAAACTAATTCTGCGGTAAGTGCGGTTAATTCAGCCAAAGAAATGGAAACAGGCTCACCAACATGGCCTTCTTCAATAAGAGGACGAACAGCAATTTGTTCATCTCGATTTGTACCTAAACGCTCAAGCATATCAACGTTCATAATACTGTCAGCTTGAGAAAGACCGCCAGTACCATTATCTTTTACTACTGCGGTAAGCGGTGCATAAACACGTTCAGGATTACCTAATTTAGCCAGTGTTTTTGCAAATTGAATATAGATTTGAGTCAACTCTGGAATTTCTGCCCATAATATGGAGAATAAGGTTGCTCTATCTTCAATGCTCAGTCTTGGTGCCATGGCTACCGCTCTAGCCCAATAATTAGCCTGTAATACAGATAAAGATTTTCCGAAGCTTTCCTGGGCGTAATCCTGCAAATCAACTACGTCATCTTCATTAACACCTTTTACAGGCTGAGCATTTAATTTAGCATTTAAAGGTTTAAGTATTTCATTAATGCGAGATTGTTCCAATTGATAAGTCACACGTTCTTTATCAAAATCGTTGAAATAAGCATTAACTAAAATTTTGGCAACTTCAATTTCATGAAATAAGCGAAGTTCTAAAGGATAGCCTGTAACAGCCGCTTTTGCTGAGCGAGTAAAACGAGTAACCAAACCCGTTGCTTCTTTTCCGCCACCAGGAGGATTGATATGTTTAATGAAATCCAACTGTTGACCGTCAAAAATCGTTTCCAAGTTGCCCTTTTGATCGGCTGCCAGTGCTGAAATTAAGAAAGATTTACCTGCCTGTGATAACCCAAAAAAACCAGCTGTAATTGGTTTAGAAGAAACGGCACCTAGGCGTTTTGCTGTATTACGTAAACGTCTTAATTCAAGAATTAAACCATCAGCCTCATTATTTAAACGGGCAACATTTGGGCGAACATCATTTACCCAATCAATCGCTTGTTGTGATGCTTGGAATACCTTATCCCAAGATTCTGTTAATTGATTATCCGTCATTTTCTCTTCCACCTATCGTTTCACACAGCCAGTATCTAACCAATATAATTTTTGATCACCAAGTCCCGCATCGGTCATTGTGTTTAGATGAAGGGTAATATCCCTTTCTCGTACGCAAGAACGGCCATTTGATGCTGTCACATTTTTTATGTAGAAATTTTCTGCTCTTTCTTGGCTATTACGGCTATTTTTTATACCTAATGTTACTTGTAATACCACACCTTCATTATTCAACATCGCTTTCCATTCACGGCTTTCTATAGAAAGCATATAAAGTGGAGAAGCAACCCAACGCTCCACATTTAATTGGCGGAAACCTAAACGGGTATCACCGCGTACTTCAAAGGAAGTATCTGGGAAATCATAATCCTCATTGTCTAAATCAATATCGTGATAATAAACGTTGCTGTCTTTAATTACGTTATTGTTATCTAAATACCCAATGTATTTCACTGTGGAATAAGCTGTCATTGCCATTGAACGTAAATAGAAGTTGGTTAAACGCATATCTTTACATAAGAAACAAAGCATAGCACCCACTGCTGCAGTCGTTTTTGGATCATCTATACGACCTTGTTTGTGGAATGGATACCAGTTTCCTGTGCGGTAATGATGTAATGGTAAAATCCGTCCGACTGGTAAAGGTAAACGAGAACGGAAGAAGGATTGTACACCAGGCAAACGAGATGGTCGGCCAGTCAGTAACAACACATCACATTGATAGCTGTTGACGACCTCACACAAAGCGTTGAAGGTTTTGCAGATATCAAAATAATCACCACGAATAAATAAACTGTGAATACGTTCTAAATTCACCTGAACCGGTAAATCTAAAATATTAAAATCTGAACGACCTAAGGCACGGCGAATCGGTTCATTAATATAGTCCAACACACTTTCTGTAGGCTGTTCTACGTCTTCTAATAATTCACCAAAAGTCTTCCCATTTAATGCATTGGTCTTTTGCATTGGATCATAACCTTCGTACTCTTTCAATACGCGCAAGCCAATTGGGCTGAATACTTGTAATGTCAATTGTTGGCGTAATAATGCATCTTGTACTTTTAATGCCTGATCGCCAATCAATTCAGAAAGAATAGGTTCAGGATCACGTAAACCTGCATTTTTCAAACCAACAGTTAAAGATTCCACTACTACATTACGAATCATATCTAGCAAAATATCATCACCGGCCACTTTGAAACCATCACGGAAACGCTGAGTCGGGATAATATAGGCATTACTACCTGAACCACCGTTTTCTCCATAATCCAGCGAGTAATCGTTGATTACTAAGTCTGTTGTACCACCACCTATATCAATAGTTGCGATAGTAATACGATCCTTTTCTTTTTTATCTGGACGTTGCAATGCAGCAATAAATTCTTCTGGTCGACCGCCATAGTTATTTTGAGTTTCATTAAATAGATAAACAACTTGCCCACAGGTTGCTTCATCCCATTGAATAATCACCTCAGGTAAAATCGGCCAATATTTTTCTCTTGCACTTTGTGAATTGAAGTCAAAATCATCATCAGATTTATCCCAGCCAAGAGATTTCCAAACTAAGCCGATAGCCTGATAAATAGATTGACGGAAAATTTCTCGTTCAGGTTTAGGCATTGCTGGTGGTACAGTCAAAATAATCGAACGTAAAAAACGCGGTGCTTTAGAATGTTCCAATTTAGCTCGTTGAGCAGGGCTGTTAATCTGCATTAATGCTTGCATCAACACTTCTGATAACATAAACGTCATCAATGAACGACGAGAATATTTAGGTTGGAATACAGGCATTTTGCGTTCAAATTCTTCATCAATATCATCCCGCAAAATATGTAATGCTTCACCATACTCATTGATTAATCCAGAAAGCGGATCTGCTGTTGCATAAGGCTCATAATCTGTTTTTACATAGGATGAGTTAAAACGCCAGCCTTGTTCGTAACGAGCATCATCCCATAAATAACGTTTTGGACTAGATAAACCTGTTGAACCTTCATTTCCCTCTCGACGACTTGCTAAACGAGCGGCCTCCTTCCCTACACGCGCAATTGTTGCCCATTGGAAAGCATCACGACGCCCACTTTGTACAGAAAAATGATCTTTGCCAAAAAACGCTTGGGCAAATTCAACACGGCTTTCAAATGGCTCAGAATATACTCGTTCTGGGCGCGTCAAATCACGTAATTCCAATTCATAGCGTTTTTTCAAACCATCTTTTTCCTGCACGTGATCTTCTATTAAAATTCCACAGGTACGAGAGTTCCCCACATCCAATACCATATCAACTGGAATTGCACGATTAATTTCATCAGAACGATTGGAAATCATTTTAATCCGTGGAATATCAATTTCTTCACCTAGAATAGCCAAAATATTCAAGTAATGACCTTGATGAAATTTAGCAGCAATGTCCATTTTCAGATCATCAGGATGAATTTTTAAACGATCATTTTCTGGCGCTAGTTCAGTGAAAAGCTCCAATAACCATTCATTTATCCATTTGTAGTCCAAAAACCACGACATTTGATGAGATTGATAAGCGAGACCAAAAACCGCGCCAGAACGCACATCTTCTTCAGTTGGTGCAAGGTAAGCAACATCAGCACGATTAGGAAAAATTTTAGTATCAAAAGCTAAAGTAACTCGATAAGTATTGCCTTCTACATCTGGTTCAGCTAGTTTAACAATTCGTGCACGCGCCCAGTTATAAGGGCCTTCATCAAAACCATCTGTAGAAGCTACTGTACGCAAAACAGGAATAGGTAACCAAACACCATCTAATAATTTGAATGACTGTTCTACACTGATTTCATGTTCTACTTTAACCATTCGGCTCAAATCACTGCTATCACAATAACCTTCACCGCTACGATGTTCAACTAATCGACGAATTGGATGGTTTTCACCGCCAGAGGCGAAGTTTCCCATACTTTTGGTACGCCATTCTTTGTCTTTCCAATCAATTTTTAAACCGAAGTCTAAAAATTGCACCCCACTATTCATAATTAGTGAGATTTCTTTTCCGTAATGATGTAAATCCGGTAACATTTTTATTCTCGCTTCTATTCGTTGTTTATTGGTTCACTAATTCGATTTCATTGTCATTGGGAAGCTCTGTCCTGAGCCATATCCACCTTGACAATCGGCAATACTCTTCGCGCCAGGTTTACAAATTACTTCAGGCAGCTGATAGCTTGAGCCATCGCTACATTTTGCTACACCTTTATTAGTAATATTCAAACCACTGCCTTGCATTTTTGCAGAAACATCTCCCGTGCATTGTACGCCGTCACCGCGTTGTACTTGTACTTGACCTACGCCATTTGAGAATGCATATTTTAAGCGTAGAGGCTTACCAGTAGTTTTATCCTGAATCCCCGCTCCAGCATTCCACTGGCCATTTAGAAAATCTACATTACCATTTTGTGTACTAGTTGTTGGAATTTGTAATGGTTTAGCATTAGCATTAGCATTAGAAGTGGTTTGATTCTTTTTATCATCTTCTTTATTTTGTCCAGCCTGAGTATCTGATTTATTTTCGGCTAACGGATCTACTGGTGGTTGCTGTGTTTTTTCATCTTCTTTATTTTGTCCAGCCTGAGTATCCGATTTATCCTCTGCTAGAGGGTCTACTGGCGGTTGTTGTTTATTTTCATCTTTATTTTGCTCTGCTTTGGCATCATCTGCTTTATCATTTTTTGATTCATCAGCTTTGGCAGCATCTGTTTCTGTTAGTGGTGTATTAAGACCTTCACCTTGCATATTTCCTTCTCCAACAACTGGAGCATCGCCTAGTTGATTTAAAACTGAAGGATCTGTCACAGCCACACCCTTTCCATCAACCCAACGTCCATTCAGATACCGGTAAAGAACATCTTTCAATTTACGTAATTCTTTTTCTTTCGGCTTTTTGAGATTTTTTGTTTGTGGCTCAGAAACTGTGACAGGGTCATTTTTTACTGTTGCTTCCTCTTTTGGCCACCATAAATCCTTAAACCACCAAGCCAATAATAAAAGTAATCCAAGTAATAACGGCAATACCCACCAGAACACACGACAAGGGTGCTTTTTCGCAACTACAGGTTCAATCACTGGTGTTGTAGGTGAAGCGGGTTTAATTGGTTTTGGGACTGCAGCTTGTAAAGAAAGGAATGGATTACCATGAGCAGCGGCATGTTTTTCAAGAAATCCCCAGAAGGTAATTACTGGGCGATCATTGACTAAATAAACATGTTCTGGATTAGGAAAGCGTAAGGCTTTGAGATTTTCAGGATCAGTAATATCGTCGGGGTTACCACCGCAAAGCAAACGAGCAAATAGTAATTGATCACCTTTTGAGGAGGGAGATTGAATCAGCTCTTTACCTAACTCTAATGCTGTGCGCTCAAAAATCTTCAATTCTGAGCGGGCATTTTCACGTTCTTCTTCCGTAGCTGAAGTCCAAGGGATAATCATATATTGCCCATCTGCACGAGAGGAATCAAAGGGCACATACCAGTCTATTCTATCACCTTGTTCATTGCGTTGAGGAATTGCTAAATATTCAGCAAAGGATCGACCTCTCTTAAACTTAAGTGCATCTCGCAACTGGGATGCTACCGTGTAAACTGCCATGCCATCTTGGCCTAATGGCGTATAGTTTTTTATTTCACCACTTCTTAATAATGCACTTAACATAAAAACCCCGCAGACTAAACTTATTAAGATGCTGTTATTCTATAAAAGTTAAAATAAAAAATGAAGACATATTTATCTGTTATGTAAAGAAATATAACTTTTAAATCATTAAAATTTATAGGGGATAATAAATTCTTAATACTATTAAGTGTTGCTTCATAGAAACAGGTTTAGATACTGTAAAATAATTTTATTATTCTCCCGTTTTATGGGGGCTGCTTTCCTAAAAGTGCGGTTATTTTTTACTCAATTTTCGCTATATACAAAAAAACACAATCTCTATATACTTACAAAAATAACGAATTTTGAGTATATGAACAAATCTTCTCTTACTTTTCCTCTTTTACTTTGCCTCCTTATCGGGTTGGTTTTATTTTCACTCTCTTGGGGACGTTTTGCGATTCCACTTGAGAATGTGGTACAAAGTCTTATTGGCGGTAACACTAATGATGTGCAAAACAACATTATTTTTAATCTTCGTTTGCCTCGTGTAATTGCCGCCATACTTGTCGGTGCCTCCTTGGCCATTGCTGGCGTGGTATATCAAGGTATTTTCCGTAATCCATTGGTTTCACCTGATATTTTAGGGGTATCTAATGGCGCTTGTGTTGGTGCAGCATTAGCGATTTTAGTTGGTTCTAGCATGCTTGGCATTCAAACCTTTGCCTTTGTTGGTGGTTTGGTTGCAGTCATACTTACTATGAATTTACCGCGTTTGATTCAACGTGATTCTACGATTGTTCTAGTGCTTTCAGGCATTATCGTTTCAGGTTTTATGATGGCGACATTAGGCCTATTAAAATATCTTGCTGATCCTGAAACTCAGCTGGCTGACATTGTGTATTGGCAATTAGGTAGCCTAACCAAATCTAACTACGACAACTTGCTCATCCTTTCATCAATTATTTTACTTACTACTCTTGGCTTATTTTTAATGCGTTGGCGTATCAATGTGCTTTCATTGGGGGATCGTGAAGCAAAATTAATTGGGGCAAATATTCGATTAGAACGAGGATTAATGGTGGTTTGTGCCACGTTGTTGACCGCTTCATCCGTTTGCTTAAGCGGGACAATCGGTTGGCTTGGTTTAGTGATTCCGCATTTAGCGCGACTTTTTATCGGCGATAACAATGTCAAAAGCCTGCCGCTTGCTGGACTTATTGGCGCGATTTTCTTGCTCGTTATCGATACCCTCGCCCGTAATTTATACATTCAAGAAATTCCACTTGGCATTCTCACCGGCTTTATCGGTGCGCCATTCTTTGCTTGGGTTCTGATTAAACAAAAGGTGGTGGACTAATGCTGAAAATTGACAATCTGTATTACTGGCACAACGTTGAACATTCACTACTCAACGGCATTGATTTAACCTTACAAAAAGGTGAATTACTGACGATTCTTGGAGCCAACGGTCGTGGCAAATCAACGTTATTAAACTGTATCGCGGGGCTTTTGAAACCAAAGAGCGGTCAGATTTTGCTAGATAATTGCAAATTAAGCGACATGAGCAGTAAACAAATTGCTCAAAAAATTGCTTATGTCTCGCAACATAGCCCACAAACCTATCAATATCGTGTACGTGATTATGTGGTGCTTGGTCGTGCTGCGCATTTAGGTGTGCTTGATAAGCCAAATGAAGCGGATTTTGCCTTGGTTGATGAAGCCTTAAATAAACTGGGTATCAGTCATTTTGCTGACAGAATTTATATGCAAATGAGTGGTGGTGAAAAACAACTAGTCAATCTTGCCCGTATTTTGGTGCAACAACCTCAACTGATTTTGTTTGATGAACCCACTTCGGCATTAGATTACGGTAATGTCTTTAAGACCTTAAGCCTAATCAAAGAGCTCTCATTGCAAGGCTTTACCATAATAATGACAACACATAACCCCGATCATCCGATGTTGTTGCATAGTGCCCTGCCCCATAGCCGCGTAACCATATTAAATGAACACGGCAAATTACAAACAGGCACCGCACTAGAAATTATTACTGAAGCTAATTTAAAAGCACTTTATCAAACCGATTTGCGCTTAGTTGATGTACCTGCACTACAACGCCAAATTTGTGCGATAACTCATTTATAAACCCACTAGAAGGAAATTCATATGTTGAAACATTCTCTAAAAAAAGGCTTGATTGCCCTTTCTCTTGCTGCCTGTTTTGCCCTACCGCTGCAAGCGAAAGTTATCACGGATGTTGAAGGAAATAAAATCGAACTACCAGACAACGTTCAACGTGTTGCTGATCTTTGGCATGCGAATAACCAAATTGTCTTACTATTAGGCGGCGCCAATAAACTGGTTGGCACGACCACATCTATCGCAGCCAATCCTTGGTATAGCGAAGTGTATCCAAATATCAAAAACGTACCGGTATTAACCAACGGTGAAACCATTCAAACGGAAGAACTGTTAAGTCATAAACCAGATGCGGTATTGCTCTCGAAAAAATCGATGTTAACTGAAGTGGAGCAAGCCGGCTTGAAAGGCGTGCGTGTAAGTTTCCAAGATTTTGATGGTTTGAAAAAAACCGTACGCATCACGGCTGAAGTGTTAGGTGATAAAGCCCCTGAAATCGCAGAAAACTATATCAAAGAATTAGAAGGCAATATTCAATTTGTGGAAAGTCGTCTTAAAGGCATCAAAGATGAACAACGCCCTACGGTGTTACATATCACTAAAG
>OGGI01001031.1_pt1 | contig 22433 bp, 22 predicted proteins | sample 1571051 | NCBI WGS metagenome assembly OGGI01 (sample SAMEA2582075, study PRJEB24529) | metagenome | biome: Human gut stool | place: China | collected 2011 | reverse complement strand
TTTCGTAGAATATCTTATATCCGGTATCGTCCGTTTGAACTCAAGTCTGAGCGCGACAAACCCGAATTTTGCAAACCTTAATTTGCGAGCACTGCCATCACCAACGATTCATTCACAAAGACAACGACCAACATACAAATTCCAATTATGGCAATCAGTTTCATCACATCATGATCCACTAACCGTTCTTTCTGCTTATGAACAATGATAGCTCCAATGCCATAACCAAGCAGTGTACCCAGCGTGTTCATAATGAGATCATCAATATCGGTCAACCGAAAGGTAAATAATTGAAGTACTTCGATGGTAAACGACATAAATGCACCTGCAAGAACGGTCGTACTCATTTTCCAAAACCTTCCAAAATAGATTGGAAGGAATGCTCCAAACGGAATGAACATCAGAATATTTAGACTCATCCCTACAATATTCGCAGATGAAAAATCACGAAACGGAATCCAATTGATTTCCGGATCCCATCTAACAAACTGTGCAGATGGAATTCCAACCACACAAAACATGGCATTCATATACACAACAAATAAAACTGCCCAGAACCATTTCCTTTTGAATCGATTTCGATCTGTGTAATATAAAAACAACAGCACGCCAGGAAGTGTTACGCCTGCTCCGATTAACTTCTCCACTAAATATAATATCATCTTAATTAGTCCCTCCAAAATACCAATAAAAAATCGGCTTGATACAATCATTATATCAAAACCGATTCCTTTTCGTTTTCATATTCTATTACAATTATATTGTGACTTTCTTAAGATTGGACATTCTCCTGCGCACGGTTCAGAAGCACCCGCACACTCAAATACTCTCCAAGCATATGAATCAATGCCGAATCCGCTGTATGCTTACGTGGATTAATTACCTGGATCATACCAATCGACTGTCCACCGTCAAAAAGTCTTGCCAGCATCACCGACCAGATTCTCTTATCCGCAAAATGCGTATAAAGCTTCGTGTTCGACTCACGGATACTCTTCAGATTATGCACATAGATATCCTCTTTCTCACCGAGAAGCTCCGCGAAAGCCTTCGCACGATTCTGCTCCACCTCACTGACAATGAGCTTCGCCATCATGTCCGCACTCTCCTTATGGTACTCAGTAGCAACACACGCATTCTCTCCTGCCAGAGCTACCACAGTAACAACATCCGCGTCATAAAATACACTGAGCGCCTGCTTGACATGCATCATCGCCTCATTGTATGGCTCAATGCTAAAGTAATCCAGACATTCCTTAAGCTGCGTCAGAATTGCTCTCTCGTCTGCATCCTCAGCCATCTCAGCCGGATCCTCGATCAGAACCTCTTCCGTCTCATCCGCTGCCTTTTCATCAATGTCCTCATAGAATACAATCTGATTCTTACCGTGATGCTTCGCCGCATAGACCGCCTGATCCGCCTTAAAATACATATCCTTAAAGGTAAGCGGCGCATCGCTATCCAACACACCGACACCGATGGAAGCGGAATATTCCATATCAAAAATAATCGTCTTTAAATTATCCCGCAGCTTAGCAACGAACTCGTGCATCTGTTCAATGCTTCCAAGATTCCACACAAACGCTGCAAACTCATCGCCGCCCAGTCGTCCTGCAAATCCACGTCCGCTGACAGCCTCATTTAAGATTGCACCCGTCTGGCTAAGAACAAGATCTCCAACATTATGTCCCTGTGTATCATTGATCAGCTTAAAATCATCAACATCCATCATCAGAAAAATCGCGTTCGCTTTTCCTTTAGCGAGCTCTTTTTCACATTTTTCCTCAAACGCTTTATGATTATACACATTCGTAAGTGCATCAATTTCCGCTCTGCGCTGAATCTTCTCGTTTGCCATTTTGTCCTTTTGAACCGACATCAGCCGGCCGACAATACGGACGATTTCACCTTTGTCATCTGTCAAACTGTTTAAATAAGCCCGATACCATTCATTCTTTGCTCCCTTGTCATGGTAACGCACATCCACAAGCTGGCTGCACGGCTCGGTAAGACAGACTTCCAGTGCCTTGCGATAATTATCAATGTCCTCCGGATCAATAAAATACTTGCCGAATCCATCCCCTTTTATATAGTCAGGGACCTCATGCAAAGTTTTGAACTGACCATCCACGATACAATAGATTTTAACCGTATCCTGATCCACATCATAATCTAAGATACGTTCCCGGTTTTGCTCCGCAACGACTTTAAGCAGATAACACTTTTCGTTCATCTGCTCAGGCGCCTTACTCTTTTGTTTTTGCTTTCCCATATTTTCTCTTAACCCTCGAATACCTTGTCCGCTGCTTCAACAAGATCTTCAAACTTATGAATTTCCGGAACCTTCTCACGAATCGTTCCAAAACCATAAGCAGCATGAATAAACTTCACTCCCGCCTTCATGCTTTCATCATAATCACCCTGTATGTCACCAACATAGACCGCATCATCAAGTCCGTTGCGTTCATACAATAATGCGATATTGACTCCTTTGGGTTTATCATTATCACCATAACAGGCAAAATCCTCAATCAGATCATGAAAATGATAATAATCCAAAAAAGCCTCAATATAGCCGGACTGACAATTACTTACAATATACAAATGGTACGTTGCCTTCAAACGCTCCATTGTTTCTCTTATATTAGAATACAACACTCCACCATGTTTGCGCAAGTAGTCATTTTCTAATTGGTAACATAAATTTGATACTTTTTCCTGAAGTTCTTTATCTGGATCAGGAAATAAAATATCTGCAATCTCCTCCATGGTCTTACCCATAACAGACTGAATATCTTTGGCCGTCAGCGGCGTACGATCATATCCGATCCTCCGCATCGCTTCATTCCAGGATTCTGCTACCCCCGCAGCAGAATCCCACAATGTACCGTCCATATCAAAAATTATGCCTTTTTTCATGCCTCGTCAATAGCCTTTCCGATGTCATGTCTCATATATTTGTTCTCGAATGTAATCCACTCGGTTGCTTCATAAGCCTTGGCTCTGGCTTCCTTTAAATCCTTGCCGGTCGCGGTAATTCCAAGCACACGTCCACCGTTTGTCACGATTCGTCCGTCCTTGTCAAAAGCGGTACCAGCATGGAAACAGTAATAATCATCCTTACCCTCAAAATTCTCGAAGCCACTGATCGGGAATCCCTTCTCGTAAGCAACCGGATATCCGTCTGATGCAAGAACAACACAGACCGCCGCATTGTCCTCAAACTGTAAGTCGATCATATCCAGCTTGCCATCCACACATGCTTCCATCACATCGATGATATCGTTCTTCATACGGGGAAGAACAACCTGTGCCTCCGGATCACCAAATCTTGCGTTATACTCAAGTACCTTCGGTCCATCCTCAGTCAGCATCAAACCGAAGAAAATGACACCGGTAAATGGTCTTCCCTCAGCCGCCATCGCATCAACCGTAGCCTGATAAATGTATTTCTTGCAGAAATCATCCACTTCCTTTGTATAGAACGGACTCGGTGAGAAGTTTCCCATACCACCGGTATTCAGTCCCTGATCACCATCCTTCGCACGCTTATGATCCTGTGCAGAAGACATGATCTTGATCGTCTTGCCGTCTACGAAAGAGAGAACCGATACCTCGCGTCCGGTCATGAACTCCTCGATAACCATCGTGTTACCAGCAGAACCGAACTTCTTGTCCTCCATGATCGTTCGGACACCTTCCTTTGCTTCCTCAAGGGTATTGCAGATGAGTACGCCCTTGCCCAAAGCTAGACCATCCGCCTTCAGCACGATCGGCATCTTCGCCGTCTCAAGATATGCAAGTGCCTCCTGCGGATCTGTGAAGTTCTCATATGCTGCAGTCGGAATGTTGTATTTCTTCATAAGATCCTTGGAAAAAGCCTTAGATCCCTCAAGGATTGCTGCATTCTTGCGCGGTCCGAATACTTTTAAACCTTCCGCCTCGAACACATCAACAATACCGCCAACGAGCGGATCATCCATTCCTACGATTGTAAAATCAATCGCTTTCTCCTTCGCAAAAGCAACCAGCTTATCAAACTCCATTGCTTTGATCGGTACACACTCTGCGAGTGCTGCGATACCGGCGTTACCCGGTGCACAATAGATTTTGTCCACTTTCGGGCTTTTTGATACACTAGTTACGATTGCATGCTCACGTCCACCGCTGCCTACTACAAGAACCTTCATGATCTGTCTCCTCCTGTTATTAAACACCAGCCACAGAAATCGTATGCATCACACATTCCGGTTCCGTGGCTGAATTACTTATCACTATTTATGAATTGTTACCTTATGATCGCTCACAGACACTTTGCCGTTTGCGATCAGGTCGATCGCCTGTGGCATAATGATCCACTCTGCCTGCTCCATCACACGTCGCTGCAAAATCTCCGGGGTATCACCCTCTTCGACCGCTACCGCTTTCTGTAAAATGATCGGACCTGTATCCGTTCCCTCATCCACAAAATGCACCGTTGCTCCGGTCACCTTAACACCGCGTGCCAAAGCACCCTCATGCACCTTCAGACCATAATAACCGGTTCCACAGAAGGACGGGATGAGTGATGGATGAATATTGATGATGCGGTTACGATACTCCTTAATCATCTGTGGCGGGATCACAACAAGAAATCCTGCCAGCACAACCAGATCAACCTCATACGAATCCAGCTTTGCAAGAAACTCCTCATTGAATGCATCTCTGCTCTCATAATCCTTCGGACTGATGCAGACCGCCTCGATACCATGCTGCTTCGCGCGTTCCAAAGCATACGCATTCTTATTGTTGCTGATTACGACTTTGATCTCAGCATTCGTGATCGTCTGATTCTCAATTCCGTCGATGATCGCCTGGAGATTCGTTCCTCCGCCGGATACACATACTGCGATTTTTAGCATAATGTTACACCCTTCTCTCCGTCTGTAATCTTGCCGACTACATATGGAGTATCACCAGCTGCCTTAATGGCTTCCATTGTCTTGTCCACATCAGCCGGATCCACTGCAACAATCATTCCGAGTCCCATGTTGTATGTATTGTACATCATCTGTTCCTCAACATTGCCTTCCTTTGCCATCAGTGTGAAGATTGGTGGGATCGGATAGCTGTTCTTCTCAATGACCGCATGTTTTCCTTTCGGTAACATACGCGGAATGTTCTCGTAGAATCCGCCACCGGTAATATGGCTGCATGCTTTCACGCGGACACCGGCATTCTTGATCGACTTCATCGCACCAACATAGATTCTTGTCGGAGCAAGGAGAGCCTCGCCAAGTGTCTTTCCGAGCTCATCCACATAAGTATTTAAAGTTTCCTTGTCCATCTTGAAAATCTTGCGGACAAGTGAGAATCCGTTCGAATGTACGCCGGTACTTGCCATACCGATCAGCACATCTCCAGCTTTAAGATCCTCTCCTGTGATAATGTCCTTCTTATCAACAACACCTACGGTAAATCCAGCCAGATCATACTCATCCTCAGGCATCAGACCCGGATGCTCCGCAGTCTCTCCACCGATCAATGCGCAGCCGGACTGCTTACAGCCCTCTGCAACACCGCTTACGATCGTTGCGATCTTCTCCGGATAGTTCTTACCACATGCAATATAATCAAGGAAAAATAATGGTTCTCCACCTGCACATGCAACATCATTGACACACATTGCAACCGCATCAATACCGATCGTATCATGCTTATCCAATAAGAATGCAAGCTTAACTTTGGTTCCGCATCCGTCGGTTCCAGACAAAAGCACAGGTTCCTCCATGTCTTTGATCGCAGCCAGCGAGAACGCACCGGAGAATCCGCCAAGACCACCTAATACCTCAGGTCTCATGGTCTCCTTTACATACTTCTTCATCAATTCCACTGACTTGTAACCAGCCTCGATATCAACACCGGAATTCTTGTAATCCATTTATTTTTCCTCCTAATATCTGTATTTGAACATATTATTACTTCTTATAGTAGTATATCTATAAAAAAGCAAACTTTCCAATAGTAAATCATAATATTAGTAATTAGTAGTTCTTATATCCAACTTCCTTCAGACGGGCATCCTTTGCCTCAACCTGCTCCTTTAAGTTCTTGGAGTAGTCCTTTAAGCGCTCCAATAATGCAGCATCACTTGTAGCAAGAATCTTTGCCGCAAGAATTCCTGCATTTGCTCCACCATTGATTGCTACCGTTGCAACCGGAATTCCAGTCGGCATCTGTACGATGCTGTAAAGAGAATCTCTTCCTCCGAGTGAAGTTGTGTGCATCGGAATACCGATTACCGGCATCGGGAAGATTGCCGCACACATTCCCGGCAGATGTGCTGCCATACCGGCGCCTGCGATAATCACTTTAAATCCCTTTTCCTCTGCACTCTTTGCATACTCAAAGAATACATCCGGTTCACGATGTGCGGAGATGATCGTCATCTCGTAACTTACCCCAAGCTTGTCCAGGATATCTGCCGCCTTTGCCATAATCGGCATATCTGAGTCGCTTCCCATTACAATTCCTACCTGTGCCATTGTCATTTCCTCCTCTAAATTCATCTCTTTGTATTGGCTTTAAAAAGCCAACCTGTATCTTGCATGATAGCGGATGCATGGTAAAATCCGCCATCATTCAATTCTTCTATTTTCCCATTCTTATGATTGTGCATCCAGCTCATCGAGCGGCACATTCAAAGTCTCTGTTCCCGGCACAACAAAGCGACCGTTCACAATGATGTCTTCCATCGTTCCATCCCTACGGATTACCGTAATCCTTCCAAGCTCATCGTACGGGATTGTAATATCCGTATGACAGTTAAAGTATGCCTTAGAGACATCCTCCTTGCGGAGCAGCGAAATCTCGTTGTCCCTTGCAACGATCGCCTTTCCATCCGGATTGTAAGTGATATTATCCTCATCGTATGTGTAACAGGTATCACCCACTGCAAAATGCGGACCGGTCTTCTCCGCAATCAGAATCGGCAGCTTATCCGCAATATCGAATTTTCTTGCCATCACATATGCAGTCGTGTTGGTTCCGATCGCAAACTCTCCCATCGGAAGTGTCTTGTGATGGAACAATACATTATCCTCAATATACTTGCGGTTCTCCTCCTCGGAGCCGAAATTCGTGCAGGTATATGCTGCAATGCGTCCATCCTCAAAATCCAGTTCCAGATTCTTATAATTCAACTCTTCCAGATAAACCTGGGTGACGTGAAGCTTACCTTGTGTCCCCTGTAATACCGGGGAAGTAAACACTTCTCCGACCGGAATATTTACATCCGCCACACAGTTCTCGAACGCGGTCTCCTTTGCGGGATCAGAAAGCGGATAGATCTTCACATACAGATCCGTCTTGTTTCCGTTTGTTCCCTGGATATGAACGCAGTCCGCCGTATCCAATACGTCAATGATCTTCTGCTGCATATCACGATACTGTACATAGTCAAGCGTGTTGATGCGCACCGTCTCCGCAAAGATTTCACTGTAGCGGTCTCCGATCGCCGGAACCGGATACGCGATAATCGTAAAGCTGCGCTCCTCACCGTGAATATATTTATTGATCAGCTGACTGACCTCACTTCGCTCATACACCGACAACTGCTGCTGACGATCTGTGTACTTCACATTCTGCGCCTTCTGCTCCGGTGCAAAAGGCTCCGTACCGAAGATATCAATAACCGCCGGTCCACCGTATCCCGGTGCGATCTCCTTAAGCTTCTCCCATGTGCTGCGATCCACTTCCAGACGCCGCTCGATAAATGGCTTATCCAGCCACAGACCACGGTCTTCCTTGTGATCATACTCATACTGCTTATTCTCAGAGATGGAGAACGGCTTGAACACAGACTTCAGCCCAATTGCTTCAAAATTCTTAACCGCAAAGCGGATCATCCGCTCAAATCCCATCGGATAGCGGATTTCCACCACATTCTTCAATGAAATATCCTTATTACAGGTTGCAAATCCGATACGATAACCTTCCGTAAACGTATCCGCCATACTCTGCATCTCTTCGTCGGAAAATGTATTTAAAAAACGCGCAGACTCGATCTCATCCCTTCCGATGCATCTTCCGTACCGGTACAGATAAGATGTATCGGACAAATCCGCATCCATCACAATCGTGCGCTCATAGTCATATTCCGGCATGATCATACGGCGAATGCTCAGTTCCTCAAACACCTCCGTATTGTCATGCATGAAGGAATATACAATACTTTTCAGTTCTTTATCACTTAAATCTGCCTCATCCTCAAAGCAGTTATAGATTTCCACGAACAATTCTGCATAAAGGCATAAACTTTCCAAGTTTCCTTGCGCGCACTCCGGTGCGATTCCATGAAATCTTGCAGATAGCATCGCAAGAATCTGTCCGTATTCCTCTCCCAACTGCGCGCACGCATATGCAGGATTTGCAAAACTCTTCGCATATCCTTTCGGCTGCACATCCGCATAAAGCTGCTCCTTAAGAACGGCTCCATCCGTCTCCGTAATCTGTGCAAGCGTTCCGTCCAATGCCTGATCTGCCAGTTTCCGCAGCGTCAAAAGATACTCTGCCGCTCCGGTAAAGTAAGCACGGTACGGCTCTGCAACGCTTGATGCTTCGTCCGATGCGATCCCTCCGATGCGCTCCATCACAAGTTCTAAGCGTTCTTCCACCAATTCGTTGGACTCTCGATATAATTCTTTGTAACTCATAAAATATACACTCCCATCGCATAGGTGCCGATCCAGCATCCCATGCTGATTATTGCAAGTCCCAGACCAAGTCTCGGGAACAGCTTAAATGAATCTTCTTCCCTCAGGCTGCCTGCAGCGATCACAAGCGTGATCACCGATACAAGCATCGCCATTACACCAGCGCTTCCGTAATACATAGACAGTTTTCCGTCTGCACGGAATGCAAAGTGAATAAAAACAATATATAAAACCAATAGCGCCGCTGCAAGTCCCGTTGCCACCATTCCCCGCTTGGAATGGGTCTTCTCCGTAAACTTGTAGGAGCTGTGTCTTCTTCTTCGGTTTCTCATCTGTTATCTATCCTTCCCGTTTCATCCATTTCTGAAACACAAAATAAATCATTAATCCAAACAGACCGCCAAGTGTGTTTAAAAAGAGATCATCCACATCAAAGCAGCCGATCTTAAACACAAGCTGGATCGTCTCAACAAGAAGGCTGACAATAAAGCAGTTCAGCACAACGAGAATCTTTCTTCGCTGCCGATCACTGAGAAGCGGCTGCAGGAATCCCATCGGCATGAACGCGATCACATTGCCGAATACATTGATAAAGAATGCCCTATTTCCAAGAATATAACGATACCGGTAGAATCTCTTAATCTCCCGAAATAATACAAGATTGTAACGATATTCTACCGAAGTTCCCGTTCTGCCGAATCCTTCCGAGAAGAACAGAAAATAAAAAAGCAGGCACAAATACAACACGTACAGTATCGTCAATATTCTCTTGCGTGGCTTAGTGACAGCCATACTGCTTGTAGTATTCGTCGATCGCAGCTTTAATTGTATCGTCGATCACAACTCTTCCCTGACACTCTCTGTCATACAGATGCTCTACAACTTCTTCCATCGTAACGATTGCCTTACCCTCGAAGCCATACTTCTCATGGATTTCATCGAGCGCGCTCATCTTGCCACCCTGACCAACTTCCATACGGTTTAAGCTGACCATCAGTCCAACGATTGTGACATCCGCAGCCCCGCGTACCTTCGGAACCGTCTCTTCCATTGATTTACCGGATGTCGTAACATCCTCGATCATTACAACACGGTCTCCGTCTCTTAAACTGCTTCCAAGGAAGCCTCCCTTGTCTGCACCATGATCCTTTGCTTCCTTACGGTCGCTGCAGTAACGGACTTCTTTACCGTATAATTCACTGTATGCGATTGCAGTAACAACAGCAAGTGGAATACCCTTGTAGGCAGGTCCGAACAATACGTCAAAATCATCCCCGTAATTATCATGAATGGCCTTGGCATAATACTCGCCGAGCTTCTTAAGCTGGGAACCGGTAACATACGCTCCCGCATTCATAAAAAAAGGCGATTTTCTTCCGCTTTTCAACGTAAAATCGCCAAACTTGAGCACATCGCTCTCTACCATAAACTCTATAAATTCACTCTTGTAAGCTTCCATTATTTTCTGATCCTCCTATATTCATTGTCCCTCATTGACGCATAGACATTTCCTATTCATCTTAGCATATAATAATTCTATTTTCAACGCAGAAATAAGCCATTTATCCGGCTTATAAAATTTGATTCAATAACCACTCGTCCACTTTGCCCTTATGAGCATATAATCTATTTCCAATTCTAATTGTGAATCCATTCTTAGGATCAGTCAGAAGCTGTCTCGCCTTTGTTTGCTTGATTCCAAGATAATCCCAAAACTCTGTTACACTTAATAGTGCTTTCGCCATTCACTCATTCATCTGCACTTCCTTTTGTGTCAGCTCATCGCTTTGTTCCACAACCGCCACAACAAAGATGAGTACCATCGAAATATTGACCGCAATATTCATCAGTGAGATTCCATAGAAGAAACAAGACATCACTTGCTGCCGCACCGCGCAGAGACACCAGATAGGCAAACAATTCCTTCGCACGGGCGCTGGCAGACTTCTGCCGGAAGATCCTGCAGGATATCCTTCTGCGGCTCCACTCCCGGTGCGACCCACTCGTAGGTGTTGTCATCCCCACCGCGTTCATTCTTTTCAAATATGTAAGTGCGCATATACTTTTCCTTTTCACGTATAAAAAAGGACACCAAAACTGGTGCCCTTTCGTATCATTTATCAAATCATTATTTATTATTTTCGCAAAACGCAGTTATGACACAGTACCGATGAGTTCTTTGATATCATTCACATGATACATTTCCATGTATTTTTTAATGCCATCCACGATTTCCATGGTCGTTTTTGGGTTCACAAAGTTCGCTGTCCCCACCGAAATTGCAGTCGCTCCTGCAAGAATCATTTCGATTGCATCCTCAGCCGTCATAATTCCGCCCATTCCAATGATTGGAATCTTGATTGCCTGTGCCGTCTGGTATACCATGCGTACCGCTACCGGATGAATTGCAGGACCGGACATACCACCAGTCTTGTTTGCAAGAACGAATTTGCGACGATTTACATCGATCTTCATTCCGGTGATTGTATTGATCAAAGATACTGCATCCGCGCCTCCCGCTTCTGCGGCGCGTGCCATCTCTGTGATGTCGGTCACATTCGGACTCAGTTTCATGATGATCGGCTGCTTCGCGTACTTCTTCATCTCGCGCGTGATTGCCTCAACTGCCTTCGGATCCTGACCAAAGGCGATACCGCCCTCCTTAACATTCGGGCAGGATATGTTGATTTCCAACATATCCACCGGTTCATCCGCAAGTCGTTTCACAACTTCCACATACTCTTCCGTGGAATGTCCACATACATTGACGATGATCTTCGTATCATACTGCTTTAAGAACGGGATATCACGTTTGCAGAACAATTCGATTCCCGGGTTCTGCAGACCGACTGCGTTCAGCATTCCGCCATACACCTCCGCAACACGCGGCGTCGGATTTCCTGCCCAAGGAACGTTTGCAACGCCTTTGGTCGTGACGGCTCCAAGCTTATTTAAATCGGTAAACTCACTGTACTCTGCACCTGAACCAAACGTTCCGGAGGCTACAGTTACCGGATTCTTCCATTCTACTCCGGCAATATTCACTGACATATTCATTACAGTTCTACCTCCTTCGCATTAAACACAGGACCTTCCTTGCAGATGCGCTTATTCTTTACGTTGGAATGTGCGTCCTTCTCTGTAGAATTGCATACACATGCAAGACATGCACCGATTCCGCATGCCATCCGCTCCTCCATCGATACATAACATTCCATGTTCTGTCCCTCGGCATACTCCTTCAAAGCGTGAAGCATCGGTGTCGGTCCACAGGCATAGATAACGTCTGCTTTCAGCCCAAGTGACTTAATTGCGTCAATGACATTTCCTTTGGTTCCTACGCTTCCATCCTCAGTTGCCGCAAATGCATCTCCCTGCTCCTTGAATTCATCAAGAAGGAATGTCTGCGCGTTGCGGTATCCCATAATCGTCTGGAACTCTGCCGCTCCCGAAGCCTTAATCTCTTTTGCGAGCTGCAGCATCGGCGGAACTCCGATTCCTCCACCGATCAGGAAAGCCTTCTTGCCCGGCTCTACGGTAAATCCGTTACCAAGCGGTCCCATAATCCTGATGGTATCTCCTGCTTCCAGTTTTGAGAACTCTTCCGTTCCAGTCTTCTCTCCGGTCACACGATAGACAAGACGAAGTGTTCCCGCCTCGCGGTCGATGCCACACAAACTGATTGGACGAGGAAGAAGCTTGCTCGCATCATCGCTGTATACCGATACAAACTGTCCTGCCTTTGCATGCGCAGCAATCTCCTTCGTCTGTAAAACCAGATCAAAGATGCCATCTGCAATCTGTTTCTGTGAAACAACGGTTACATTTTCCTGAAATTTTTCACTCATGTTATTCTCCACGCAAATCGTGACTGCCTCCGCAGCCTCGATTTGTCAAAATCTATTTTTCAAAATTGAAACACCATTTTTATCTTTACTTGGTTGCAAGCGCTCCTGCAATATCTGCGATCATATCCTGTACTGCAAGTCTGGATGCGTCCGCAAAATTCTCCGGTGTGATGCCCTGTTCCTTGTACTTATCCTGCTTGTAAGCTGCGATAATTCCGCGGGAAGAATTGATAATTGCTCCAAGTCCGTCTTCGTTGAAGAAGTGAACAAGATCCTTTCCCTGTCCGCCCTGTGCACCATAACCCGGTACAAGGATGAATGACTTCGGCATAATCTTACGAAGGATCTTACCCTGCTCCGGATAAGTTGCTCCGACAACTGCTCCGACATAACTGTAGGAATCGCCCATGCAGTCTGCCCCCCACTCGGCAACCTTCTCACCAACGATCTCATACAGAGGCCGTCCATCGATCAGGCGGTCCTGGAACTCTCCGCTGGATGGATTGGATGTCTTAACGAGAATGAAGATACCCTTCTTCTCTTCCTTGCATACATCAACAAAAGGCTTGATTCCATCTGTTCCAAGATATGGATTCACGGTTGCGAAATCCTCGTTAAATGTCGAATAACTCTTGCTTCCAATCTGTACTTTACCGAGATGTCCGGTTGCATAGGCTGCGGATGTGGATCCGATGTCTCCTCGCTTCACATCACCGATGACAACCAGATCCTTCTCGTGACAGTAATCAACGGTCTTCTGGAATGCCTTCACACCCTCGATACCGAACTGCTCATACATCGCAATCTGTGGCTTTACTGCCGGGATCAGATCATAGGTTGCATCTACAATTGCTTTATTATACTGCCAGATTGCTTCTGCGGCGCCAGCCGGCGTCTCACCAAACTCTGCGAAAGCGGCTTTCTGGATATGTTCCGGTACATAGGAGAGCATCGGATCGAGTCCAACGACGATTGGTGCATTTGTTTTCTTAATCTTGTCTACTAATTTGTTAATCATGTTATTTCCTTTCTGTCTCTTCTTATATGAAATACGATTCATTTTCCATCACGAATCCATCTTCATTCATCAATGCTTCTGCGGTCGAGCCTTCGCCCTCATCATTTATCTAATTTACATTTAACATTCTTCATAAACAACATTTCCATCGCAGATAGTCACTTTCACACGACCGGTTACTTTTCTTCCATCAAACGGCGTATTTCTTCCTTTGGAAGCAAATGTATTCTTATCAATCTTGTAAGTCTCCTTCGGATCGAAGATTACGACATCCGCTTTCTTGCCTTTCTGGATATCTCCCTTGTCGATGCCGATAATTTTGGCAGGATTATAACTCATCTTCTCTGCCATCTGCATCGGTGTCAGGTATCCTCCGAGCACTAGTTCCGTATAGGTCAGACATGCCGCCGTCTCAAGACCGACAATTCCAAACGGTGCCTTCTTCATAGAAGTATTCTTATCGTCAAAGGTATGCGGCGCATGATCCGTTGAGATAACATCCATAATGTTATCCCGAAGACCTTCCTTCAATGCCTCAACATCCTTTTTCGTACGAAGCGGCGGATTCATTTTGTAATTGGTATCTGCATCCGTCTCATGTGGAATCAGGATTCCGTTCTCAATCTGCGGAACGAACTTCTTGATATCATCAGAAGTCAGTGTGAAATGGTGCGGACATACTTCCGCACTTACATTCAGTCCCTCTTCCTTGGCAAGCTTGACCATCTTAACCGAGTCTTCCGTCGAACAATGACACAGATGAAGTTGCGCACCGGTCTCCTTGCTGAGCACAATGTCCCTGGCAATAATGACATCCTCAACCGAATTAGTGATTCCCGGCATACCGAGTTCCTTTGCTTTCTCATCCGCATTCATGACGCCACCGTGAACCATATTGATATCTTCGCAATGCGCCAGAACCGGAATTCCGTACTTTGCAGCCTCAAGCATACCCTCGCGATATACCTCAGCATTCATGACCGACTTTCCATCCTCGCTGATCGCCGGAATTCCTGCTTCTACCATTCCCTTGATATCCGCAAGTTCCTGTCCTTTCTGTCCCTTCGTGACCGCGCCAACCTGCAATACATGAATGCAATGTCCGCTCTCCGCTTTCTTATGCACATATTCTACAACATCTGCATTATCGACAACCGGCTTCGTGTTCGGCATCGTCAGCACCGTCGTATATCCACCGTGTGCAGCTGCCGACATACCGGTAAAGATATCTTCTTTCTGCTCAAATCCAGGATCACGAAAATGCACATGCATATCGATAAATCCCGGCATCACATAACATCCCTTTGCCTCAATCACGCGATCCGTCTTGTCTACTTTCAAGTTTTTTCCTATCTCTGCGATCTTGTCCTCTTCAATTCTGACATCCGCAACCTCATCCATCTTCGTTGCAGGATTGATCACATGACCGCCTTTAATCAATATACCCATCTGTTTCGCCTTTCTCTATTCATAAATCATCACTTCGTCCGCGTTTTGACAGCGCTCGTCAGTTTACCCTCAATCGTATTACCTCCGCTCGTCTTGTAAGCTCTCACTTTATAGTAGTAAGTCTTCTTTGAAGACAGTTTCTTGTCCTGATACGAAGTCTTGGACGTTGTTGCAACCTTCTTATAAGTTCCGTTCTTGCTCGTTGCGCGGTAGAGTTCGTAACCTTTCGCTCCTGAAACCTTTGTCCAGCTCAGCTTTGCAGAATTCTTCGTACTTCCTGCATTCTTAACTTTCGCCACTTTGCCGATATTCGCACCGGACTTGTCCGTAAACGCCTTAATGCACAGATTACCAGTCTCAAAATTGTACTCGGCCTCTTCCGCCAGATCATGCCATCTTCCATTCTGATATATGAAACTTTGATCATAATCAATATATGCATTCGTCTGGAAAAAGGGTCTTATTGTGGATCGTTCAATGTCAATGCCAACACCTGATTTTCCAAGTTCTACAACAACTGCGTAATTGGTTCCCTTCTGTAACGAGACAGCCTTCTTAAGCGGGATCGTATAATTGCCCTCATAAGTCGTGGTTCCCTTGACTGTCGCTGCCAATATTCCGCTGCGCGGATTGGATCTGTCCGCAAGATTCGTGTAAATCTTGATTGTATACGGAACATTTGTAGCTTCATTGATTGCAAGTGACACAGCACGAAGCTGTTCATTTTCAGCACCTTGTGCCTGAAATACATTCGCGCAGACCGGTGTATTCCATGTCTTGGCAACCAACGCACATCCATCATACTGATAATTGAAATCATAATTATCGGCCGATTCAAAATCAAGGATCCATGCGTCATCCTCAAGCCCCTTGTCATAATAGGAGATCCAGAAGTAACTCTTGTAATCATTACCGGTCTGATCCGACCAGCTGTTGCGCACCAGCCAGGCTCCGTTGCCCTCCGGCTGCGTCTTGAAATTTGTCGCCGGGAAATCATCATCCCAACCGACAATATTGACCGCATGATCCGCCGTACTCTCTGTCGGGCAGTAAAATGTTGCAACACTGTCCCCCGTGCGGTCATAGTAAGCAGTCGTATCATACCGTCCCAGACTCTGTCCACTATAATAGGAAATTCCGGCTGCTCCATGCTCCATAATTTCTTTCTTTACATCCTGAGGCTGCTCATGAATATCTAAGATATAGACATTCTGAAGATGCGCCACATCCTTACTGAACGCATAAGAAGAATCCAGCACCTGGGTTGTCGCTGCCTTCTCATATGGCAGATCCTCCTCAGGAACCAATCCCTGCCACTGCAGCAATGCTCTTGTACAGAAATTCAGGTTCCCACCACTATCAAGATACCGAAACGTCTTTAACATATCCGCATAGGTCCCGCCGAACGGATCTTCTTCGTTATGATAAGTGTAATACGCCAGCTGCAGTTCACTGAGATCAATGCTCTTATTCGCAATCTTATTATCATGGATGAGATCAAATTCTGCGAGTCCAACCACAGAAAAAGCCCAGCATGTATTATATTTTCCCTGATCTCTCGTGCCCGGATATGTCTGTTGTAACACATCTACATCATATTGATACGCAGCGGGTATCGTCTCCGCCTCCGCACGCACCGCAGGTGCCGAAGCAATCGTAACAACCGAGATTGCTCCTATGAAGATTCTTGAAACCAATCGATTCATGTATTCTCCTGTTCCAACGCGTCTGAAATTCATTCATTATTTCTGTAGTTCCAGCCGTCTCACAAAGCCTTCCCCCCACGGTCTGACTTCAGACCGCGAACTTATAGATATTATAGAGTGCGAACGCCTCTACTGTCAACCAGACACGACAAAAGACAGAGACAAAATCCCCTCCCTTGGATTTTACCTCTGTCTTTGCTTGCAACTTATTTAGCAGCGATCACATCTGCCATATCATAATGTCCGGCACCTTTGCCATGTAAGAACTTTGCAGCCTCGACTGCACCTTTGGCAAATACTGCCTTGGAATATGCGGTATGCTTAAACTCGATAACCTCATCCTGTCCGGCAAAAATGACTTCATGCTCGCCGACGATGTTACCGCCACGTACAGCGGAGATACCGATCTCATACGGATCTCTCTTCTTTCTCTCCTGGCTTCTGTCATACTTGTAAGTATATGCCTCGTCCAAAGCCTCATTCATGGAATCCGCAAGTGCAAGTGCGGTCCCGCTCGGAGCATCTAACTTCTGATTGTGATGCTTCTCAACAATCTCCATATCAAAGCCTGCCGGTGCAAATACGGTCGCTGCTTTCTTCAGAAGCTCCATCAATGTATTGATACCGAGAGACATATTCGCTGACTTTAAGATTGCAACCTTCTCATATGCCTTCTCTACCTTGTCCAACTGTTCCTCCGACAAGCCTGTCGTACACAGTACAACCGGAATCTGCTTCTCCACGCAGTGATCAATCAGCGCATCCACTGCCTTCGCATTGGAAAAATCGATAATTACATCTGCCTCAACGTCACAATCCGCGAGACTTTTGAATACCGGATAATCGTTCTTGATTCCGTCATATGTGTCAATTCCTGCCACGATCTCGATGTCCGGATCCTGTGCACAGATGCCGGTGATACACTGTCCCATCTTACCGTTGCAGCCATTCATAATTGCTCTTGTCATCTATCTTATGTCCTTTCTTACTTTTATATGAAAGCCTTCACAGCATTCGCAAAACCGCTTGGATTTACAGGATGCCGTATGCCTTCATAACCTCTGCAAGCTTCACTGCGTTTGCCTCGCTCATCTCGCACAACGGGCTGCGAAGTGGTCCGACTTCCTTGCCCATCAGGTTTAATGCTTTCTTGACAGGGATTGGATTTACTTCTGAGAATAATGCATCCACAAGCGGAAGTCCCTCTCTCTGGATCTGTCTTGCAGTCTCAATATCTCCCTTAAAGAAGCTGTCACACATCTGATGAACCTTAGCAGGTGCCACATTGCTCCATACAGAGATAACACCGATTGCACCGATGGACATAAGCGGAACAACAAGTCCGTCTTCTCCAGAATACATATCAATCTTGCCATCTGTTAAGTACATCGTCTGGGAAGCCTGTGCAAGATTGCCGGTTGCCTCCTTTAATCCGACGATGTTCTCCTTGGTCTTAAACAACTCTGCAACGGTCTCCGGAAGAAGATTGCATCCGGTTCTTCCCGGAACATTGTACATGATGATCGGGCACTTCGTGTTGTCCGCGATCTGTGAGTAATGTCCGATCAGTCCCTGCTGGGTTGCCTTATTATAATAAGGCGTTACAATCAGAAGTCCGTCAACGCCTGCTTCCTCTGCTTCCTGTGATAACTGGATTGCAGTACGTGTACAGTTTGAACCGGTTCCGGCAACGACCGGAATACGGTGCTTTGTGAACTCAACCGCTGCCTTAATGACATCGTGGTGCTCCTCCATCGTAAGTGTAGAGCTCTCTCCGGTCGTTCCGGCAATCACGATCGCGTCAGTTCCTGCTGCGATCTGCTCATTGATCATCTCCTCTAATTTGTCATAATTTACATCCTGATTGTCTTTCATCGGTGTTACGATTGCAACACCGGCTCCCTTGAATATAGCCACTTTGTTCTCCTTTCATCAAAAAAAACCAGCCCGAAACGAGCTGGTCAATCTACAAAATAAATTGTATGTCATAGATCTGATAGCTCTCCAACTCACTCGGCAACCGCTCACGCAGTCACAGTTGACAGTCATACGGATCTTATCCCTATGCCCAGAAAATGGAACGCAGCTTCCATTCCCTTCGGCGTTCATCCCTTTCACCTGCATTCTCCTGTGCCTGCCACATCCTGCAGATTACTCTTAACTCACGCGACCTCTACCATTATATTATGTGTTGACCTTGATATAAGTCAACATATATGTTCTATTTTTGATAATAGCATGTGACATCCTATTCGTCAATGCTTATTTTTCCGGTGCAATGTTATAAATCTCATCTGCATACTCACGAATGCTGTCATCCAGCACACGTCCCGTGCAGACTAACGTCATATTCTCCGGCTTGTTTTCAAACAATTCCTTCAGTTCCTCCGGTGTAATGACTTTCTCATCCATAATTCCAAGAACTTCGTCGAGAACCAGCATATCACATGCTTCTGTCGTCACGACCTTCTTGCTGTAATTGAATCCATTGCGCAGGTTCATAATCTCTTCCTGCTTTGCACTCTCCGGTAGTTCCTCAAAACACTCATCCGACTTTGCAAACCGGAACACTTTAATCTCCGGCTCCAGCCGATTTAAGAAAGCCAGCTCATTCTCATCCTTCCCCTTCAAAAACTGGATGATAATCACTCTCTTGCCTTCACTTGCAACATGGATTGCGTTGCCGATTGCGGCGGTGGATTTACCATGGCCTTCTCCATAATAAATCTGTATCACACCTTCACTCATAATAGCCTCCTTAAGAACCCACTGATGCTAGATTCTCTCAAACACGATTCATGAATCTTATGTAACATACCACAATCCGTCCAAAATATCAAGTCCGCAGCACCTTTTATCCATACCTCTACTCCAGGAATTCGATCTTGCTCACAGACACTTCATATGCGACACGCTGCTCAACCTCTGTCTCACTCAGCTTTTTGACATACTCTCTGCTTTGGATTCTGCCCCAGATCTGCACGTGTGCGCCCACCTCAAAGCTTGCCGCAAAACGCGCGTTTCTTCCCCAGCAGATACACGGAATGTAATCTGATTTGCCATAAGAACGATTGACTGCGACGAGTAGATCGGCGATTTCTCTTCCGAGCGGTGTCTTGCGGTACACGGACTCTTTGCAGATGAATCCGTCCAGAAAGATTTCATTCGTTGCCGCCTCTTCATCTTCTGATGCCTGTTCCACCAGTTCGAACTCTCTTGCGAAGACGGACAGCACTAGACGATTCTTGTGCTCTTCGTGACGGTTAAACGAGCGGAACTGCCCCGTCACATACACATTCTGTCCCTGATAATTCCCGCTTACGTCCACCAGACGTTCCGACACCATAACGGGTATGTAATCTACGAAATTGGACAACCGGTTGACGGACACTTCTACCATATAAAAGCCCTCTCCGTACACCTCGTGACTGAACACAAAGTCCGATACAATTTCTCCCATAATAGTTACCTGATTGTTTTCAAACATTTTATCTGCCATGAATTTGCTCCCTTCCTTTTGTGGAAATATTTGTTAGGACTCCGTTTTACCATTTTGGCATTGTTAGAAATCATCAAAGCATGTCGATAAGCGAAACGAAAAATATGCAAAACTCTTAAAACCTTGAAAAAACCTTGTCAAAATGCGCATGTGTGCTATAATGTATCGAGTTGATGTACGCGCGTAGTTTCTATATATATGGCGCGTTCATTTTATGCCATAGTGCAGCACAAAGAAACTACTTGTCGCTTTCTGGCGGCAAGAAACTTACTCTATAAAAGAAGGTAAAATATGATTACAACAAGAGATGATATTCGTAATATTGCAATTATTGCCCATGTCGATCACGGTAAAACAACACTCGTTGATGAGCTTCTGAAACAAAGCGGTGTGTTCCGTGAGAACCAGGAAGTGCAGGAGCGTGTCATGGACTCGAACGATATCGAGCGTGAGCGTGGAATCACGATTCTTTCCAAGAATACTGCTGTCTTCTACAAGGACACCAAGATCAACATTATCGATACCCCTGGACACGCAGACTTCGGTGGCGAGGTTGAGCGAGTTCTTAAGATGGTAAACGGCGTTGTTCTCGTGGTTGATGCTTTTGAGGGCACAATGCCACAGACCAAGTTCGTTCTTATGAAAGCTTTGGCTTTAAATCTCCCGGTTATCGTCTGCATCAACAAGATCGACCGTCCGGAAGCAAGACCGGAGGAGGTTATCGATGAAGTATTAGAGTTGTTCATGGATCTGGACGCTTCAGACGAGCAGCTTGACTGCCCGTTCATCTACGCATCCGCAAGAGATGGATACGCAATGTACAATCTCGACGATGAGAAGAAGGATATGACGCCTCTCTTCGAGACAATTGTAAATTACATTCCGGCACCAACCGGTGACCCGGATGCCAATACACAGGTTCTGATCAGTACGATCGATTACAATGAGTATGTCGGACGTATCGGTATCGGTAAAGTCGATAACGGAAGCCTGAAAGTCAATCAGGAAGCTGTCGTTGTCAACCATCATGATCCGGACAAGTTAGAGAAGGTTCGTATCAGCAAGTTATATGAGTTCGATGGATTGAATAAAGTCGATGTGGCAGAAGCCAAGATTGGTTCAATCGTAGCAATTTCCGGTATCGCTGACATCCACATCGGAGATACGATCTGTGCACCGGAGAATCCACAGGCAATTCCGTTCCAGAAGATTTCCGAGCCGACGATCTCTATGAACTTCATCGTCAATGACAGCCCGCTTGCCGGACAGGAAGGTAAATACGTAACTTCCCGCCACATCCGTGACCGCCTTTTCCGCGAGCTCAACACCGATGTATCTCTCCGTGTTGAGGAGACAGACAGCCCGGACAGCTTAAAGGTTTCCGGTCGTGGAGAGCTTCACTTATCTGTATTGATCGAGAATATGCGCCGTGAGGGGTACGAGTTCGCAGTCAGCAAGGCAGAGGTTCTCTACCACTACGATGAGAATGGCAAGAAGCTTGAGCCAATGGAGCTTGCTTATGTCGATGTACCGGATGAATTCACCGGAGCCGTCATCTCCAAGCTCCAGCAGCGTAAAGGTGAACTTCAAAATATGGGTTCCATCGCCGGTGGCTACACAAGACTTGAGTTCAAGATTCCATCCCGTGGACTGATCGGATATCGTGGCGAGTTCATGACCGATACCAAGGGTAACGGAATTATCAATACCATCTTCGATGGTTACGAGCCGTTCCGCGGCGAGATCGCATACCGTTCAACCGGATCTCTGATCGCTTTCGAGACCGGTGAATCCGTAACTTACGGTCTCTTCTCCGCACAGGAGCGTGGTACTCTCTTCATCGGACCTGGCGAAAAGGTTTACTCCGGTATGATCATCGGACAGAGTGCCAAGGCTGAGGACATCGAGCTGAACGTATGCAAGAAGAAGCATCTGACCAATACACGTTCTTCTTCTGCTGACGAAGCACTTACACTGGTTCCACCTCGTAAGCTGAGCCTTGAGCAGGCGCTTGATTTCATCGATACCGACGAGCTTCTTGAGGTTACGCCGGAAAGTCTTCGTATCCGTAAGAGAATTTTGGATCCTACACTGAGAAAGAGAGCATCGATTGCACGTAAGAACGCAATGAAGTAAATTCGGGTTTGCCGCGCTCAGACTTGAGATCAAACGGACGATACCGGATTATATATAATCTACGAAAATTAGCAGTAAGTTTGT
>OGGI01001022.1_pt1 | contig 22666 bp, 22 predicted proteins | sample 1571051 | NCBI WGS metagenome assembly OGGI01 (sample SAMEA2582075, study PRJEB24529) | metagenome | biome: Human gut stool | place: China | collected 2011 | reverse complement strand
ACCCCGCTATTCTCATCGTGGAGGAACTGCACTTTCAGAATAAGTTTGCTGTTAAGGTGGACGTTAATTCGGAGCAAATTTTCTGATAGTGCAGGTGGTATGCTCTCAGACGAACGAAAATGGCTCACTGCGGCTGTCAGATACAGCATCCGTTCTGATATCTATAAGTGTTCCGTATAGATCAAAAATATAATTTTTATACATACCTTTGCTCTCCTTTTATTTTCTGTCAAAGATTTTACCACAGTATTACTATTGATTCAAATTCTTTTTCATGTTACATTGACTACAAAATACAGACTTGAAAGGTACAGACATGAGTAAATATAAATACCTGTTATTTGACATTGATGATACATTAATTAATTTTGAAAAATCTTTCCATAATTGTGCAGCGAAGGTCCTTGAACTCGGAGGCTGTGAAGTTACCGGCAGAAATGTCCGCCGTTTTAAGGAGCTTAATGACATTGTATGGTTTTCTTCAGGACTTGAAGATATATATGAGCCATATATTAAGGAAAATTATCACCGGCTCTATCACAAATATGTGGAAGATTCATTGGATAAAGCAATTAACGAATTTGGATTAAAGGGCAATTACGATGACCTTATGACCTGCTTTAATCATTCACTTGGCGAAGAAGCTTATGTTAATGAAAATGCGGTCAAAGTGCTTAATATACTTAAGGATAAGTATACTCTTGCCGTTGCAACCAACGGGCTTACGATAATCCAGCCTTATAAACTGACAAAACTTCCGAAAGTTTTCGATAAAATTTTCATATCCGAAGAGATGAATTGCATGAAACCCTACCCCGAATATTTTAAATACATAACCGGTTATTTTAACTGTCAGCCCGAAGAATGCCTTATGATTGGGGATTCTCCGGTTAATGATATCGGCGGTGCCGGAAATTCAGGTATTGACAGTTGTTATTATAACCCCGGATATCTGAAAAAAAAGGCTGAAATCCAGCCTGTATATGAGATTCATGACTTTGTCGAATTGCTTGACATTGTATAAAAATATTGCAATAATTATCTAAAGACTGCGTGACTGACGGACAATAGGAGAGCTTACTCCAGAGAAGCGCAGTATGTGATTTGCCGACCGTCTGGGCACCGTCTGATTATCAGGCGGCATCTTATTTTTACGGAGGAATTATTATGTTAAAAAAATCACTGGCAGAAGAACTTAGTTCTACCACTTATCCGGGAAGGGGAATCGTTATCGGAAAGACTCCTGACGGAAAGAAAGCAGCTATTGCATATTTTATTATGGGAAGAAGCGAGAACAGCCGCAACCGTATTTTTGTAAAAGACGGGGAAGGCATCCGCACAGAAGCTTTTGACCCTTCCAAATTAGAAGACCCAAGTCTTATTATCTACGCCCCGGTAAGAGTCCTTGGCAATAAGACAATCGTTACCAACGGTGACCAGACAGATACAATTTATGATTTAATGGACAAGCAGTATACTTTTGAACAGGCTCTCAGAACGAGAGAATTTGAACCTGATGCGCCTAACTACACTCCTAGAATTTCAGGTGTACTTCATTTTGACAACGGTTCATTTAACTATGCCATGTCTATTTTAAAAAGTAATAACGGCAACCCGGAAGCCTGCAACAGATACACTTTTGCATACGAAAACCCGGTAGCCGGAGAGGCTCATTTTATACACACATATATGGGTGACGGCAATCCGCTTCCAAGCTTTGAAGGTGAACCAACACTTGTTGACGTTCCTGATAATATGGACGATTTTGCAGACCTTGTATGGAACAATCTTAACAACGATAACAAAGTTTCACTTTTTGTAAGATATATCAATATTGAAGATGGTTCATACGAGACAAAAATAATCAATAAAAACAATTAATGTGAGGTATAAGATGAAAGAATTTGAATTAAAATACGGTTGTAACCCTAATCAGAAGCCTGCCCGCGTATTTATGCAGAACGGAGAACTTCCTATTGAGATACTTAACGGAAAGCCGGGCTATATTAATCTCCTTGACGCTTTCAACGGATGGCAGCTTGTGCGTGAACTTAAGAAAGCAACAGGACTTCCTGCTGCAACATCTTTTAAGCATGTATCACCTGCCGGTGCTGCAGTAGGTCTTCCATTAACTGACATAGAGAAAAAGATTTACTGGGTAGACGATATGGGAGAACTTACTCCTATGGCAAATGCTTACGCAAGAGCAAGAGGTGCCGACAGAATGTCATCTTTCGGTGATTTTATTTCACTTTCAGATGTATGTGATGTTGCTACGGCAAAATTAATCAAGCGTGAAGTTTCCGATGGAATTATTGCTCCCGGTTATGAGCCTGAAGCCCTTGAAATATTAAGTGCCAAGAAAAAAGGTAACTATTGTGTTATTAAAATCGATCCTGAATATGTTCCTGCTCCTATCGAACGCAAAGACGTATTCGGTGTTACTTTTGAACAGGGCCGTAACGAACTTGTAATCAACGACGAGCTTTTTGCCAATGTTGTTACAGAGAACAAAGACATCCCTGAATCAGCCAGAATTGACCTTGCCATTGCAATGATTACCCTCAAGTACACACAGTCCAACTCTGTATGCTATACAAAGGGCGGTCAGGCTATAGGCATCGGTGCCGGCCAGCAGTCACGTATCCACTGTACAAGACTTGCGGGTCAGAAAGCCGACAACTGGTTCCTCCGTCAGAATCCAAAGGTTCTTAATCTTCCGTTTAAGGACGGAATCGGACGTGCTGACAGGGATAATTCTATTGATGTATATATCGGTGATGAATATGAAGATATCCTTGCTGAAGGTACATGGCAGAAATTCTTTACAGAAAAACCTTCTGTATTTACAAGAGAAGAAAAAAGAGCATGGCTTGACAAAATGGAAGATGTCAGCCTTGGTTCGGACGCTTTCTTCCCATTTGGCGACAATATAGAAAGAGCTCATAAAAGCGGGGTAAAATATATTGCACAGCCGGGTGGTTCTGTAAGGGATGATAATGTAATCGATACATGCAATAAGTATGGAATCGCCATGTGCTTCACAGGAATCAGACTTTTCCACCATTAATTTTAGGAGGCAGCTATGATTTTTAAATATGCTTTTGGAAGACCATTCAAAACAGATGCGGTTATTAAAAGCTTTCCACTGGTCAACTCTCTTCCCGACTACATTGAGATGAGTCAGGATAAGAAATCCTTTACTGCAAAATTGGGAGTAGATGATATTATTTACGGACTTGGTGAAAGTGTTCGTGGTATTAATAAGCGTGGTTTCAGATATATCAGTAATTGCACAGATGACTTCAGCCATACTGAAGACAAATCCTCTCTTTATGCCGCCCACAACTTTTTCGTGGTAGACGGCGAGGAGACTTATGGTATATTTGTTGATTTTCCGGGTAAAGTATATTTTGATTTCGGCTATACAGACCTGGATACATTAACAGTTTCTGTGGAAGAAGCCAACTATGAACTTTATGTTGTTGAAGGCGATAATGTTATGGACATTATAAAAAAATTCCGTGAAATAATCGGTCAAAGTTATGTGGCTCCTAAATGGGCTTTTGGTTATCAGCAAAGCCGCTGGAGTTACAATACTGCCGATGAAGTAAGGGAAATCGTCAGAGGCTACAGAGATAACCACATTCCTATAGATGCCGTATATCTTGATATCGACTATATGGACAACTACAAAGATTTTACAGTCAGTGAAAAAGCCTTCCCCGATTTCAAAAACTTTGTATCCGAGATGAAAGATAACAATATCCACCTTGTTCCAATAATAGATGCCGCCGTTAAAAAAGAACGTGGCTATGATGTTTACGAAGAAGGTGCTGCAAAGGATTATTTCTGCAAGGACGAAGACGGAAACGATTTTGTCACGGCTGTATGGCCCGGCAAATCTCTTCTCCCAGACTTTCTCAATGAAAAAGTCCGTGACTGGTTCGGCATGAAATACAAAAGACTTATTGATATGGGCATTGACGGTTTCTGGAACGATATGAATGAGCCTGCTCTCTTTTATTCCGAAAAGAATCTTAAAAAGACAATGGAAGAACTTAAAAAATATGTCGGCAAAGACCTTTCCCTTCAGGAACTCTGGGATTTCAAAGACCTTGTGAACGGCCTTGCCAACAGTCCTTCGGACTACAGAAGTTTTTACCATAACTTCAACGGTGAAAAGGTATGTCATGAAAGAGTCCACAACTTATATGGCTATTTTATGACAAGAGCGGCTGCGGAAGCATTCAGAATAATTGAACCTGATAAAAAAGTCCTTATGTTTTCCCGTGCTTCATACATTGGTATGCACCGTTATGCAGGTATATGGACAGGTGACAATTCGTCATGGTGGTCACATATTGAACTTATCATGCACCAGCTTCCTAATATGAATATGTGTGGATTCATGTATGTCGGTGCTGATACAGGCGGCTTTAACAATAATGCAACGGAAGACCTCCTGATGAGATTTACCGAGCTTTCAATGTTTACCCCTCTTATGCGTAACCATGCAGCCCTGGGTACAAGACCACAGGAATTTTTCCGCTACAAAAACATCAAAACGTTCCGTAACCTTGTTACGTTAAGATATGGCATGATTCCTTACCTTTACAGTGAATATCTCAAATCAGTTAAATTTAACACATTAATGTTTACTCCTTTGGGTATTGCTTTTCCTGAAGACAGAATCTGCCGTCATATTGAAGACCAGCTTATGGTAGGTGAAAATATAATGATTGCACCTGTCTATAAGCAGAATACTTTTGGAAGGTATGTATATCTTCCGGAGGATATGACAATGATACGTTTCAGAAGTCTTGAAGACCGTGATGTTGTCCCTCTTAGAAAAGGTCATCATTATATCAATGTTGCCCTTCATGAAGTTCTTGTATTTGTCAGGAAAGATAAATTCTTTTTCACAGGTAAAGCAATACAGTCAACTGCAGAGCTTGAGAACAATGAATATACTTTCTATTGTGCTGACGGATACAAAGGCGAATATGAATTATTTACCGAAATTTATAAATCAGAACGTATACACAATTAATTAAAAACGAGATTCGCATAAAGTCTTGCGAATCTCGTTATTTTTAACTATGAGGTATAAAATTCTGCATATAATCATAGACGATTATATATGTCTCATCCGTATAATGTAATCCATCCATTGTAGTGTAATTGACGATTACATTCTTAAGATATGAATTAGTATCTATAATATGGACACTTGGTCCAAGTCCCGACAACATTCTGGCGTTAAAAGTATCTATATCGGCATTGGTAATATGGAACTTGCCGTCAGCTGCTTCTTCCGCTTCATTAACCGGATTAACAAGCATAAAATAAATCTGGCAGTCCATTGTAGCCGCCATATTATTAATAGCCGCTATATACTCGTTATATCTGTATTTCATATCATTAATTCCAAGTCCTATTATAAGAACTGTTGAAGAATCACATACACTTCTGATATTAGCCATATTAGCCATAAGGAAGTCATATCCTTCACCGATTTCACAGATAAAAGTCTCTTTACCGGTAATTCTGCCATATTTCTCAAGTGCCGCTTTAAGTCCTTTTGTTCTGGAATCTCCGACATATACATATTTCCAATTAACAGGAGCTGCTGTTTCCGGTTCTGTAACAGGCTCTGTAGGTGCTTCTGTCACCGGCTCTGTCGCAGGTTCTGTCGCAGGTTCTGTCGGTGCTTGTGTAACAGGCTCCGTAGGTGTCTCACTGACATTCTCTGAGGTACCTGTCTCTCCGCCTGAAAGCGTTCCCGATACCTTATCCTGTTTTACAGACTCTATGCTGATATCATATTTAACCATATCATCCATATCGGTAACAATCTCATTATCCGATACTCCGTTATTTCCGGCAATCATCCTGTTATTATCAATTGACCCGACAGCCGCCACAAGTGCAAGGACTACAAGTGTCAGGACAAAAATACAACTTGATTTTCTTATCATAACTTTTTCCTTCTCTAAATATACCCCATATAATTACACATTTTCTGTAATTTGTCAAATCAAGGGGTTAAAGGACAGCTTAAATCATGAAATTATCTATAAGTCTTGTCTTACCGATGTATACCGCAATCGCAACCAGCATAGGCTTCTTAACCTTTGCAACAGGTCTTATTGTGATGCCGTCAACAGCCTTAACATAATCAATTTTTGCAAGTGGTTCTGTGTTAATAAGGTCTGTCATGGCTTTTGTGATAACGCCTGTGTCGGTTTCACCGTCTTCTACCATCTTGTGTCCGAGGTTTATACTCTTACTGAGAATAAGGGCTGCCTTTCTCTCTTCTGCTGAGAGGTAGGTATTTCTTGAACTTTTTGCAAGTCCGTCAGCTTCTCTGATAATAGGGCATCCGATAATTTCCACATTCATATTGAGGTCTTCAACCATATGCTTTATTATTGCAAGCTGCTGTGCATCTTTTTGTCCAAAATATGCCCTGTCAGGCTGTACAATATTAAAAAGCTTATTAACAACTGTGCATACACCCCTGAAATGAACAGGTCTGCTTAATCCGCAAAGTTCTTCCGTAAGCACTGACATATCAACATAAGAGCTGAAATTTTCATGATACATTTCTTCAGGTTCCGGATGAAAGATCATATCAACGCCTAAGGATTCACACAAAGCACTGTCTTTTGCAAGGTCTCTTGGGTAGCTTGCAAGATCTTCTGTCGGTCCAAACTGCATAGGATTGACAAAAATACTTACAACAACTCTGTCATTGCCTTCTCTTGCGGCTTTAATAAGACTTGCATGTCCTTCATGGAGATATCCCATTGTTGGGACAAATCCTATGCTTAAGCCTTCCTTTTTCCATTCTTTAACCTGGTCTTTAACTGATTTAACTGTTCCTTCTACTTTCATTTTATCTTTTACCTCTTTATTTTATTCATTAATAAAGTCAAAAATTCCATTATCTACTGAATAAGAATTTTCTTCAGCAGGGAATGAACCATCTTTTACTTCTTTAATGTAGTCATTAAAAGCATTAGTCATAAATTCTCCGGTATTGGCAAATACCTTTACAAATTTAGGCTTAAAATCGCTGAACATGCCTAACATGTCCTGATATACAAGCACCTGTCCGTCACAGAACCGGCCTGCTCCGATACCGATTGTAGGAATTGTAAGTTCTTTTGTTATAATCTGGGCAAGCTTTGTAGGTATTCCTTCAAGGACTACCATTGACGCTCCCGCAGCTTCAATCTTTCTGGCATCGTCAATAATTTTCTTGGCAGCTTCCTCTGTCTTACCCTGTACTTTAAATCCGCCAAACATGTTAATTGACTGTGGGGTAAGTCCAAGGTGTGCGCATACAGGAATTGACGCCTTTACAATAGCCTCTATCTGAGGGCAGACACTTGCACCGCCTTCAAGCTTGACCATCTGTGCCCTGCCTTCTTTAATAAGTCTTCCTGCATTAATTACTGCCTGTTCGACAGAAACCTGATATGACATAAATGGCATATCTCCGATAACAAGGGCGTTCTTTGCTCCCCTGGCAACTGCTGCCGTATGGTGAATCATATCTTCCATTGTAACTGAAAGTGTGTCCTCATACCCGAGTATGGTCATTCCCAGGGAATCGCCTACAAGAAGCGTATCAACACCTGCATTATCCATTAATTTTGCCATTGAATAATCATAGCAGGTAAGCATTGTAATCTTATCGCCCTTCTGTTTCATATTCATAAGTGTAGTGACTGTTGTCATATAACAAATCCTCCATTTCTCTGTAATCTCTGTCAGAGTTTTTTCTTTTTGCAATTTCAAGTGCCTTACGGGATAATAAAATATACATCATTCTGTCATCGCCTTTAAAACAGCCAAGATGTTTTCTGACTGTGCTGACATCGTTACGCTCTAACGGTCCGGTAAGGGAGTCCTCAAGGCTATTGTTTTCCAGATGTTTTAAATTATTCAAAGCAAGTGGATAGATTGCGGTAAGTGCATCCTCTTTAGAGAAACCACAGGCTGCAAGCTCATCAACTGCCGTCTCCATTAATCCCATTAAAAGATTGCTGGCAAATACCGCAGCTCCGTGATACCTTGCCTTCATATCCGGCTGTATAAATATCACTTTATTGCCACACTGCCTTATCAGGGAAGCAACACAATCCCTGTGGGTATCCGGCCCTTCAATTGTAAATAACGTGGATGTAAGTTCTTTGTAAGAATCATATTTATTATTGATTGCAAAGAACGGATGAACTGAATAACCGGTGCATCCGGTTATGTCCGAAAAGATTTCTGATGATAGTGCCCCACTACAATGACAGATTATCCTGTCCGATATATCTGCCCTTTTTAAACTCTCCGCTACTTCTCTGATGTTTCCGTCAGTAACGGTCAAAAAAATAATATCGCATATGCCTGCCAGCCGTGTAATTGAATCAAACGCTTCTGAACAGGTAAATGCAGCGGCCTCCTCAGCCGATTTATAATTGCGGCTGTAATATCCTGCAACATCAAGTCCGTTGACGGCAAAATATTTTCCCAGGGTAAATCCTACTTTCCCTGCGCCAATAAATCCTATTCTCATACGCATTCCTCCATTAAAGTCCTACTTGTAAAAACAATGTAAGCAATAAAAGCATATGGGTCAAAATTAATCAGGTACAGCTTCTTTCCGAATACCATCCTCGCATACTATATCATTTAATAAATAATAAATCAAGCACGGTTATTATTTAATTAAATATCACACATAGATTGTTAATAATCTCCTCCTGTTCATAAATTCCGTAATATTTTCTATACACGTTATAGGCTCCCTGAACCCTGAATGTAATAGATATATTAAGCCTTATATCATCTTTAAATTCCGGATGAATGGCAAAAATACTTTTTTTTATTTTCTCCTCAATTTTTTCAGGAAGTACAAGTGCCTGATTGTCTGCAAACACAATATCAATCAGTGCTTTAGACGCAGATGTGGCATAAAAGAGCGTTCTTGTAAACCCTTCCGTATCAGAAAGAATTGTTTCAGGATTCTCTATATTGGAAAAAACTTCCTCAATTACTTCCTCCTGAATTGATGATGACAGATCATATACATCCTGATAATGAAGGTAAAATGTTGCCTTGCTGATTTCTGCTTTCTCAGTCAGTTCCTTTACTGTAATCTTTTCAAGAGGCTTATGTGACCTTAATTCAATAAATGCATTACGGATTGCAGCCAGAGTTTTTTTCATTCTTAAATCCATTTTATTATCCTTTTTCCTCTATGTGTCTATTAATTGACTTATTTTAAAAATAGCACGTTGTTTTTTAGACTGGTGTCTATTATCTTTATAACAGAAATACAGAATAAGTCAAGAGGTAAACAATATGGACAATTATGGTTTTTATACAGGAAAAATATTTGATGCCCACGAATGGCTGGGTGCCCATGTGGAGGATGATGGTGTAGTTTTCAGAACATTCGCCCCATCTGCTTCAGGTGTGGTTCTTCTTCATAAAGGCAGGGAAATCCCAATGAACTGCATTTCCGATGGTAATTTCTATGAAGTAAAAGTTGCTGATGCAGCCTGTGGTGACACCTATGAATACAGAATTTATCATCACGGAAGCCAATATACCGATCACTGTGACCCTTATGGTTTTGGTATGGAATTAAGACCTGACCACAAATCAATTATAAGAAATCTTTCCTCATATAAATTCAGGGACAGTGCATGGATTAAGAACAGGACTTCATGTATTAACGGTCCTCTTAACATATATGAATTACATGCCGGTTCTTGGAAAAAGAAAGGTGATGGCCCTACCGACTGGTATAATTACAGGGAACTTGTAAAACTACTCATTCCTTATCTTAAGGAAAACGGGTACAATTACATCGAGCTTCTTCCAATCAGCGAGCATCCATGCGATGAAAGCTGGGGTTACCAGAATACCGGCTTCTTTGCCCCTACAAGCAGATACGGCACCGCCGAAGACCTTATGTATATGATAGATGAACTTCACCGTAACAAAATCGGTGCAATACTTGATTTTGTGCCTGTACACTTTGCTGTAGATTACTATGGCCTTGCCAAATATGACGGTTCCGCACTTTACGAATATCCTAACAATGACGTAGGTATCAGTGAATGGGGCAGCAATAACTTTATGCATTCAAGAGGTGAGGTCAGAAGTTTTCTCCAGTCATGTGCCAACTACTGGCTCCGGACTTTCCATTTTGATGGTCTCAGAATGGATGCAATCAGCCGTATAATTTATTGGCATGGTGATGAAAAAAGAGGTGTTAACGGTAATGCCGTTGATTTCATCAAATATATGAATCAGGGACTCAAAGACAGAAATCCGGGATGTTTCCTTGCTGCCGAGGACTCAACCAATTTTGCCAATGTTACCAAATCAGTGTCGGAAGGCGGACTTGGTTTTGATTACAAATGGGATATGGGCTGGATGCATGATACATTATCATATTTTCAGATGTCACCGGACGACAGATATAACAATTACCATAAGCTCACTTTCTCCATGATGTACTACTATAATGAAAAGTTTCTTCTGCCTCTCTCCCATGACGAAGTGGTTCACGGCAAAGCTACTATTTTACAGAAAATGTACGGTGACTACGATATTAAGTTTCCTCAGGCAAGAGCTTTTTATATGTATATGATGGTTCATCCCGGCAAAAAGCTTAATTTTATGGGTAATGAACTGGGGCAGTTCAGGGAATGGGACGAAAAAAGGGAACAAGACTTTATGCTTCTTGATTTTCCTATCCATAGGGCATTTAACAATTACATTGCAGATCTTAACAAAAATTATCTTTCCCATTCAGCTTTTTACGGAAAAGAATATGATTACGACGGTTTTAAATGGCTGGACTGTAACTCCCCTGACCGTCTTATGTACTCTATTTTGAGAGAAGATAATAAAAGCCGTATATTTGCTATATTTAACTTCAGCAAATATGAGCAGATTGATTACCGGATTGAACTTCCGGATAATAATGGTATAAATATCCTTATGAACAGTGATTGGAAATGTTATGGCGGAAATGCCGATGAAAACAATGTGTTCTGGCATATTGACGGCAACACATTAACCTGCACAATGCCACGCTTCAGTGCCGCATTATTTGAATTAAAATAAATCACTGAGAACATACGCCTCCTGTTGTCAGATTTACAGGTCTGACTTCCGGATGGCGGTATGCCCTCAGTGATTTTTATATTTTATATATATTCAAAATATTCTAACATTTTTTTGTAATTATCCTGTGATAATCTGCAGGTCTCAGTAAGATATCCTTTTTCTGAAGCATACTCATTCAATCCTCTCCTGTAATATTCCTTTGCCGAATCTTCAATAACAAAAGGAGGAATATTGTTTTTAAGACATTCCTTAAACATTATAAGTCTCCCTACCCGTCCGTTACCGTCCTGAAAGGGATGTATTTTTTCAAACCGATAATGAAAATCAATTATATCTTCAAAAGTTATATTACTCATTTCCCTATAGTCTGTCAGTAACTTTTTTATCTCCGTAGGGACTTTTGACGGAGGCGTAGTTTCAACCATGCTTCCAATCATATTGGGACGCTTTTTATATTCTCCCACCGCAAACCATTCTTTCTGACTGTCCGTTGTTCCGCTTTTCAAAATATAATGAACTTTTTTAATTATTTCCTCCGATAATTCTTTATCTGCAACGGATAAAATATAATCAAAACATCTGAAATGATTTACGGTTTCAATAATATCATCTACTTTTTCATGTCCCTCTATATCTCCAATGGTATGTGTCTCGTATATACTTCTTGTCTGGTCCTCTGTCAATCTGCTTCCTTCTATATGATTAGAATTGTATGCAAATCTTATTTGTGTCTGATGATATAATCCTCCCTTTAATTTCATCTCCATTTCTTCCCTAAGTCTGAAAATGGCAGAATTTTCATCAATATTTTTTTCATAAGATAAAATTGCACCGGGCTGGCAATCAAGATACTCACATATACTTTGAACTGTTGCCATTGATACATCCTCGTTTTTTGAAAGTTTGGCTAATGTGGCTGATGAAATACCGGTCTCATTTTTTAATTTTTCTTTTGATATTTCCCGTTCTTCCATTATTAAAAATAGTTTTTTATATGAAATCATTTTACCGCCTCCTAATATATATTATATTATTTTGCTTTAGTTTTGTAAATATTCATCGTTTAGATATTTAAAGATATTTTTATATAAAAACAGGCTGCCCACAACTGTGGAACAGCCTTTTTATTTATTATATTATCCTATGTTATTACACAGCAACAACAAGGAAAAATTTAATAAGGAATATAATTGAAATTATATAAGTAAGAACTGAAACTTCCTTAGCCTTACCTGTGAATAATTTAATTACTGTGTAAGCAATTAATCCTAATCCAATACCATGTCCGATAGATCCTGATATAGGCATTGAAATTAACATAAGTGCTACAGGAACTGTCTGTGTCATATCATCAAAGTTAATTTTCTTAAGACCACTAATCATAAGGATACCAACATAGATGAGCGCTGCTGATGTAGCGGCAGGTGGAATAATTGCTGCAATAGGTGCAATAAACATACATGCAAGGAAAAGAATACCTGTTACCAAAGCTGTAAGACCTGTACGTCCACCGGCTTCAACACCTGAAGCTGATTCTACGAATGTTGTAACTGTAGAAGTACCTGTTGCAGAACCTGCTACTGTTGCTACAGCATCTGCAATCAATGCCTGCTTCATGTTAGGCATCTCGCCATTTTCATCAACCATACCGGCCCTTGAAGCTGTTCCTACAAGAGTTCCGATTGTATCAAACATATCGATAATACAGAATGTAATTATCAGCGTAATTGCTGTAAACCATCCAATTTCAACAAATCCTGAAAAATTGAACTTGAATAAGGTTGTCTCCGCCATATCTGCGAATGGAGGTACAAAAGAAGCACCCTTAAGTGATGCAAACGGATTAGTATCAAGGAAGATAACTTCGCCTGCCCAATAGATAACACAAGAAGCAAGCATACCAAGCAAAACGGCACCTTTAACTTTCTTATGAGCAAGTATAATGATAACAAATAATCCGATAAACATTGTCACTACAGCTAAAACCATTGCTGAGTAACCTGAGCCCATTGTATCTCTTGCAAGACCCGGTGTTAATGAACCGAAAAAGTCTCTCATTACATAGAAAGGGCCACCCTTATCACTATAAATACCCGCATTAGAACCAAAACCAATGTTCATAAGCATAAGACCGATTGCAGGAGCAATACCAAGTCTTACTCCCAAAGGAATTGCCTGAACAATTTTCTCACGTACATTAAGTACAGAAAGGATAAAGAAAATAATACCTTCAATAAGGATTATGCAAAGTCCTGCCTGAAATGATTCAGTGTAAGTTAATCCCGTAATTGAAACAATATTACCTACAACAACAGCAAAAAAGCTGTTAAGTCCCATACCCGGTGCAAGGGCAAAAGGCTTGTTGGCAAGAAATGCCATTACGAACATACCGATTGCAGAAGCAATACATGTTGCGAGGAACACACCGTTCCATAACTCTGTTCCACCATTGGCACCAAAAGCCGTTAACAGGTTAGGATTTAATGCAATGATATAAGCCATTGTCATAAATGTGGTAAGACCTGCAACTATCTCAGTACGAACAGTAGTACCATTCTCTTTGAGTTTAAAAAGTTTTCCCATCTCTTCCTCCTTGGAATTTAATCGAGCGCTAAAATTATGCACTACTCATTTTAACACATTAACGTGTGTTATTTCAATATTTTTTCGTAACATTCCGGTCTTCTGTCTCTGAAAAGTCCCCACTCAAGTCGCATTGCGGCTATTTCATCAAGGTCAAATTCCTGTAAAAGAATGTCATCGCCTTTTCTTCCCGACTCACAGAGCAGTTCGCCCGTAGCATCAGTAATAAATCCGGAACCGTAAAACTCCAGTGAAGAACTCTGGTTTCCGTTGGCATCACACGGCGTTACTTCTTCAAGGCCGTATCTGTTGGCTGCTATAACAGGAATAATATTAGCTGCGGCATGACCTTTCATAACATTACGCCAGTGCTTCATGCTGTCACAGTTAAGGATAGGTTCGCTGCCAATCGCCGTGGGATAAAATAAAAGCTCTGCCCCGTTAAGTGTGAGGCACCTTGCTGTTTCCGGAAACCACTGGTCCCAGCATATACCGATTCCTATCTGTCCGTAAGTTGTTTTAAATGTCACAAATCCTGTATTTCCCGGAGTAAAATAAAATTTTTCCTGATAAAAATGGTCATCCGGAATATGTGTTTTCCTGTAAATTCCAAGTATTTTTCCGCAGTCAAGTACCACAACAGTATTATACAGAACATTTCCGTCCTTTTCATAAATACTCAATGGCAGAACAATATTTAGTTCATCAGACACAGGCAGAAAATGTTTTACTGCATCATTATCCTCAACCGGTTTTGCAAATCCGTAGTACTCATATCGTCTTTCCTGGCAAAAATATTGTCTCTCAAAAAGTTCAGGAAGCAGAATAATTTCTGCTCCTTTTTCTGCGGCAGCCCTTACAAGTCTGTCTGCCGTAAGAATATTTTCATTAACTTCCCTGCTGCACTTCATCTGAATGGAAGCAACACATACTTTTCTCATTATTTTCCTCCTTTAGGAATCTGTTGGGTAATGCAATGAATATTTCCTCCTCCAAGCAAAATCACATCTGCTTTGACAGGGCATACCGTCCTGCCTGGAAATTCCTTTTGCAGAATATTAACCGCTATTTCATCATTAACATCACCAAATTGTGGAACAATAACACTTTTATTGGATATATAGAAATTAACATAACTGGCAGCCAGCCGTTCTCCTGCTTCTCTCACATCCTCGCCTTCTTCAAACACATATCCTTGGAGGTCACTTTCTTTAACAAGAACAGGAGTTGAAGGAACCGGCAGTTTAACAATCTCAATAGATCTTCCCATTGCATCTTTTTGTTGTAAAAGATATTCTTCACATCTTCTGCTCATCTCATATTGAGGATCATTTTTATCATCAGCCCACGCAAGCACTACTCTGCCCGGTCTTGTAAATGCACATATGTTGTCAACATGCTCATTAGTCTCATCATTATATATACCGCAAGGGAGCCAGAGAACTTTTCTACCGCCGAGTGTTTTAAGAAGTATATCCTCAATCTCATTTTTGGTCATTGAAGGATTACGGCCCTTGCTTAAAAGACATGCTTCCGTAGTAAGAATTGTGCCTTCTCCGTCGCTGTGAATCGAACCGCCTTCAAGTACAAAAGGATGGGCGTCAAAAATCGTGTCCCCCGTATACTTTAAAAACCCGGAAGCCACCTTGTCATCTTTGTCATAATGCATATAAAGGCCGTCAAAACTGCCTCCCCATGCGTTAAATTTCCAGTTGATTCCCATTCTGCTGCCTTTATCATCAACAACGTAGGTAGGTCCCACATCTCTTGCCCATGCGTCATCGCTTTCTATAAGCACAGCCTCCATATTTTCCTTAAGACTGTTTTTAACTTCTTCAATATGACTTTCATCCGCAAGCATATATACTTTTTCACTTTTAGCAATGGCTTTGGCAACTTCCATAAAAGCTTTTTTTGCATCCCTGCCGTTATAAGGCCAGCTGCCCTGTCGCACGGGCCATATCATAATACAGCCGTCATGGGGCTCAAATTCACCGGGCATACGGTAATTTTTTATTATACTATAGTCCATTATCTATGAAAGCCTTTCTTTAAAGTCATTATATCCAAAAGATTTTATCAGACGGCAATCCCCGTTTCTATCCATTGAATATATGGACGGAAGCGGTATACCGTTAAATGTATTATTTTTTACCATGGAGTAAATCGCCATATCGCAAAAAGTCAGGCGTTCACCAATCTGAACATCATGGTCAAATCTGTAATTACCAATAATGTCCCCGGCAAGACAGGTATTTCCGCCAAGCCTGTAGTCAAATTCTTTTTCCGGAGTCTCTATAATGCTGCCTTCTGATAATGGTGGTGTGTACGGCATTTCAAGCACATCCGGCATATGGCAGGCCGCACTTCCGTCAAGAATAAGGCAGGTTATTCCGCTGTTTTTAACCTTATCAAGCACCGTTGTGATAAAATAACCTGCATTAAGGGCAACCGCTTCTCCCGGTTCAATATATACTTTGACATTATATTTTTCTTTTATATGGGTAATACAGTCACATAAAAGCTCCACATCATAATCTTTTCTTGTAATGTGATGTCCACCGCCAAAATTTACCCATTTAACCTTCCTAAGAAGGAAATCAAACTTTTCTTCAACAACATCAAGTGTTTTCTTCAAATCATCCGAATTCTGCTCACAAAGCGTATGAAAATGGAGTCCGTCAATTCCGGTTAAATCTGCATTTCTAAGCAGGTCCGCAGTCACACCAAGGCGGCTTCCTTTTCCGCAAGGGTCATAAATTTCGTGTCCATCCTGCGTTGAAAATTCAGGATTAACACGTATTCCTATGCTGACGTTTCTGCATTTTTCCTTGTGTCTTTCTAACTGGGATATGGAATTAAATACAATATGGTCACATATTTTTACAAGTTCATCCATATCCTCATCTTTATATGCCGGAGCAAAAACATGGTTTTCTCTGCCCATTTCTTCTCTGCCAAGTCTTGCTTCATAAAGTCCGCTGGCAGTTGTTCCTGATAAATACTTTCCAATCAGCGGATACAAGGCATAATTGGAAAACGCTTTCTGCGCCAGAAGCACATGACAGCCTGTTTTTTTCATAACATCTGCAAGAACTTTGCAGTTTTCCTCTATGATATTTTCATCTATAACATAGCAGGGTGTTGGTAACTCGTTAATTTTCACTTTATAACCTCGCCGATTATTCTACAGTTGCAGGATTCTCATCAACAACCCAAGGAAGTCCGAACCTGTTAAGAGCCTCCATATATGGATCCGGGTCAAACTGTTCAGTGGTGAATACGCCAGGTTTTTTCCATATTCCCTGACATACAAGCATTGCTCCAATCATAGCCGGTACTCCTGTAGTATAACTGATTGCCTGACTTCCCACTTCCTTATAACATTCCTGATGGTCACAGACATTATAGATGTAAATTGTCTTTTCTTTACCATCTTTAACTCCGTTAAAAATACATCCTATATTAGTTTTGCCAACTGTTCTCTCTCCAAGTGAAGCCGGGTCAGGAAGAAGTGTTTTAAGAAACTGGATTGGAACTATTTCCTGTCCATTATGCATAACCGGTTCCGTTGACAACATTCCCACGTCTTCAAGACATTTCATGTGGGTAAGGTAGCTCTGTCCGAATGTCATAAAGAAACGGATTCTTTTTACTCCCGGAATATTTTTAGCAAGGGATTCTATTTCCTCATGGTGCAGAAGATACATATCTTTCATTCCTACCTGTGGGAAATCATATTCCCTCTTAATGCTCATGGCAGGCACTTCAATCCATTTGCCGTTTTCCCAATAACTGCCCGGTGCACTTACTTCCCTTAAATTAACTTCGGGATTAAAATTAGTTGCAAAAGGATAACCATGGTCGCCACCGTTACAGTCAAGAATGTCTATTGTATGGATTTCATCGAAATAATGTTTCAGGGCATAAGCTGTATACACACTTGTTACGCCGGGATCAAAACCGGTTCCAAGAAGTGCGGTAAGTCCGGCGTTCCTGAATTTATCTTCATAAGCCCACTGGTAGCTGTAATCAAAATATGCACTGAAGCCTTCTTCTTTGCATCTTTTTTCATACTTTTCCCTCCAGACTTTATCCGTTGTATCCTCCGGTTCATAATTAGCAGTGTCAATATAATCAACGCCTGCTTCAAGGCATGCATCCATTATTGTAAGATCCTGATAAGGCAATGCCACATTAAGAACTGCCGTTGGTCCATACTCTTTAATAAGTGCAACAAGCTCTTCAACATTATCTGCGTCAACTTTAGCTGTTGTAATTCTGGTCTTAGTATGTGGTGCAAGTTTTTCTTTAACCGCCTCACATTTTGAAACCGTCCTGCTGGCAATACAGATATCCGTAAATACCTCACTGTTCTGACAACATTTTGCTATTGCAACTCCTGCAACTCCACCGCATCCGATAATTAATAATCTAGCCATTCTCTTTTTCCTCCTGTTCTAATAAATCCTCAACATATTTTGGCAGCATAAAAGCTCCAAGGTGAAGATTAGTTGTGTAATACCATGTTTTAAGATGTCTCTCTTCCCATCTTTTTGAATCAAAATCATTAAGCGGGTGATATTTTTTACTGGCAAAACCAAACATCCAGTAGCCGCTGGCACATGTAGGCACATGCGCCTGATATACCCTGCTTATAGGAAAACTTCTGTATACTTTCCTGTGCATTGAACGGAATGCTGATTCATCTTCATCAAAGAAGGGGCTTCCATGCTGATAAACCATTATTCCATCTTCCTTAAGTGCCTGATAACATATTCCATAAAATTCTTTAGTAAAAAGTCCTTCCGTGTGTCCAAACGGGTCTGTAGAATCATTTATAATTATGTCATATTCTCCTTTTCTGCCTCGCAGAAACCTAAGCCCGTCCTGATGATATATATGCACCCTTTCGTCATTAAGGCCTCTTGCCGTATCCGGAAAATATTTCATACATACCTCTACGAGTTCTTCATCAGGCTCAACAACATCTATTTCTTCAATTTCGGGATATGCTGTAAATTCGGTGCATACGCCTCCGTCACCGCCGCCTATTATAAGCACTTTTTTAACATCGGGATGTACCGACATCGGTACATGCGTAACCATTTCGTTATATATAAATTCATCTGCTTCCGAAAATACAATGCTTCCATCAAGAACAAGTATTCTGCCAAAAGATTCAGATTGCAGTATTTCTATACGCTGATATTCACTTTGTCCCGAATAAAGCTCTTTTTCAATTCTGATATCAAGGCAGACATTTTCTGTCTGATAATCAGAGAACCACATTTCTGCTTTTTTCCCTGCCATCTCATTTCTCCTGTATGATTATTTTAAAACCCTGATATTTTCCACATCCGGGTCAGCCGCACCCTGAAGGCTGCAGCCTTTTTCTTTTGAAAAAACAATATGTTCAATTATCTCATCTGTTATCAGTTCTCCCGGTGCAAGTATTGGAATTCCCGGTGGATAACACATTACGAATTCACCACAGACATTTCCTGCACTTTTTGAAAGCGGCATTGAAACCTTCTCTGCATAAAATGACTGTTTAGGACTTTTAACAACTTCAGGCTCTATAAAATCTACACATGCAAGGTTGCTTCCATCCTTTGCATAAAGTCTTTTTATATCCTCCAATGCACCTACCAATCTCTCAATATCCCTTAATCTGTCGCCGATTGAAATGTATGCCATAATGCTTCCAAGGTCCCCGAATTCAATCTGAATATCATACTCATCCCTGAGCAAATCATACACTTCTATTCCCGTAAGCCCGATATTCCTTGTATATATGCAAAGCTTGGTAACGTCATAATCAAAAACATTAACACCATCCACAAGTTCACGCCCGTATGCATAATATCCACCGATTCTGTTAATTTCTTCTCTCGCATATTCTGCCATCTCAACAACTTTGTCAAAACATTCTTTTCCACGCAGGGCAAGATTACGTCTGCTAAGGTCAAGACTTGATAAAAGTAAATAACTTGCTGACGTTGTCTGAGTAAGATTAATTATCTGTCTTACAAGTCCTTTGTCCATATTTTGTCCCGTCAAAAGCACGGAACTTTGCGTCAGACTTCCACCCGATTTGTGCATGGATACCGCCGCAAGGTCTGCCCCTGCCGCCATGCCCGATATTGGTAAATTACTTCCAAAGTAAAGATGTGTTCCGTGGGCTTCGTCACACAGTACTTTCATCCCATGGCTATGTGCCAAATCGGTTAACGATTTCAAATCACTGCAGATTCCGTAATATGTGGGATTGTTAATAAGCACCGCCACAGCATCAGGATTTTCTTCTATTGCCTTTTGCATCTTATCAACAGGTACCCCAAGCGATATACCAATCTCAGGATGTGTTGTAGGATTAACATAAACAGGTACCGCCCCGCATAAAATCAGTGCATTAATCACACTTTTATGTACGTTTCGCGGTAAAATAATTTTGTCTCCTTCTTTACATACAGACAAAACCATCGCCTGTACAGCACTTGTTGTCCCTCCAACCATCAGAAATGCTCCTGCCGCATTAAATGCATCTGCCATCAGTTCTTCTGCTTCTGAAATTACTGACACCGGATTGCAAAGATTATCAAGAGGCTTCATGCTGTTCACATCAAGTCCTACACATTGTTCTCCAAGTAAATCACATAATTCCGGATTACCTCTTCCTCTCTTATGTCCCGGAACATCAAAAGGTACTACTCTCTTTTTCTTAAATCTTTCCAGTGCATCACATATAGGTGCATGCTTCTGTCTTTCCAAATCCATTTGAAGGTCTCCTTGTATATATAAAAATAACAGGTGGTATCATTACCACCTGTTGTCGTCCAATACAAATAATTATATGTTGCCAGAGTATTCAGCACATAAAAGCCTACTGCTCTTATTGACTTTCACAAGATGATAATGTAATCAATAATGCGGATTATCCGCCCGGCAGCCGACCCGCCTGTCCGTAAGGCTCTCTTCATAAATGAAGCGGTCTGAATTGACTCTCGTCACTAAGATGTAATTTAACACAAGTTATTTATATATGCAATATTTTTTTACGCTTTTACACCAACTTGATTTAGGATACAGGTAACTTACCCATTGACTTTACACTTGTATCTATCACATATGTCTGTGGGGTCTTATCTTCATCGCTGGATAATGTTATGGTAAGAACTGTTCCGTCATATGAATAATTGTCAATTCTGGCATTCTTACTTGTTGAATCAAGGACTGTCATCTTATCAAGGTCAATTATAATATATGGACCCTTTACAGAATCAAAATCCATTATTGAACCTTTTATCTTATATGCAAACTTGTCATCTGATGGCTGATTTTCTATATTTCCTTTAGAGGCATTTGTGTTGTTGTCTTTATTTTCCCTGGCAGGAGTTGTCTGCTGTTCTTCATTCTTCACAGAAGTTGTCTGCTGTTCTTCTTTCTTTGCCGGAGTGGTCACTTCAGCTTCATTACTGTCACTTGAATCAATGGTGTAATCTTTATTGACAAGTGAATCATTGCCTGCATTGCCGCATCCTGCTAACAATGCTATCATAAGTATAACCGGTACAAGTAACTTTTTCATAAAAATTCCTTCTTTCATTGAACCATTTCTTTTACTTCAAACACATTATACTACTCTTGTCAAGAGGTTATGAAAATCATTAATATTGTTTAATATTCATTTTCTCTGTCTTTTTCTTCTTTAATCATCTTAAATGCATCTTGCAATTCACTTTCCGGAATGCCAAGTAAAGAAGCAATTTCAGGATTGCTCATGCCTCTCTTTTTAAGATTGTTGCTTAATGTTACCCACGATTTGTATTTTTCCTTTAGTTCTTCGGCTTTTCCTTCTGCTTTTCCTTCTGCTTTTCCTTTTGCTATTCCTTCTGCAATTCCTTCTGCTTTTATTCCATCAAATGCTTCGCACATATCGAGTCTCTCCTTTCCTTCGATAAATTCATATTTACTGTTTGTCAGTACATTAATAAGCGATACCGTATCCTTTGACAGACCAGGTCTGTTTTTTTCATTGTATTTTCTTAATTCCTCCGTGCTTTTACTGTATTTCACATAGGCAATAACATCTTTAAGTTCTGTTTTGAATTTATCAAGATTATCTTCTGCACATGGTTCAAACAGGTGCATCCTGTAATCCTGGATATATCCTCCAAGTCCGTTTTCTTCAAGCCATTTGACCGTATTCTTATCAAACATGTCCTTTACGCTTAAAGGCTGGTTCCATTTATCGGCTTTCCAGTACATTACAATCGTGATGATTGGCTTTATCCGGACCTGTACGCCTTTGTTACTCTTTACCTGTCTTAAATATTCCCTTACATCGTATTCCATTATACGAAGCGGCATTGTGTAATCCTCAACGGACTGGTGTTCAATGGCAAACAGACAGTATATGGCGTCATCTACTTCAACTATCTTTGCCAGGTCTCTAAACCTTACATCTGCCTTAATATCACCATCTTTCTCTTCCACATGCTGGGTCTCTATATCTATGGCACGCATCTTTTCAGGCGTTACCACACTCTTTCCGTCATACAATATTGCGTTAATTGCATCCGCAAATACATCCGGAGTAAAATAATCCTTTAATAAAATATCTTTCGATTTTACATTGGGGATTTTATAACCTTTTTCACTTCTTTCAAATCTAATCCGCAAAAATCAGAAATCTGTTCCGGTGTCTTACCGGAATTAAACATTGATAATATAAGTTCAGCTCTGCCTCTGATAGCACCTGCCTCTTCTCCTTTATCATAGCCCGCAAGTTCACCTTTGTTATAGCCTGCAAGTTCACCTTTATTATAGCCCGCAAGTTCACCTTCTTCATATGCTATCTGCTTTATCGCCTTTTCGTGTTCTTCCGCATCAAATTCAAATAAACTCATTGACCTGACCTCATTTCTGTTAT
>OGGI01000976.1_pt1 | contig 23405 bp, 18 predicted proteins | sample 1571051 | NCBI WGS metagenome assembly OGGI01 (sample SAMEA2582075, study PRJEB24529) | metagenome | biome: Human gut stool | place: China | collected 2011 | reverse complement strand
CCGCCTCTTTCAGTTATTTGGATTACGTGGTGGGGACTAACGCCTCATCACTCGGAGGAGGAATCGGAGCTGGAGGACTTCTCCTTGTTCTGATACTCCTTCAGGATGTTCTTACGGGCCTTGTCCTGATCCTTGGCGTTCTTCATGTCGACCTTCAGCACGGAATCGATGTCCAGACCGTTGACGGTCTTGATCATCTCGTTGAAGATCTTCTCGCATTCGGACTCGGAGCTGGCGAAGGACGCCTTCCAAGAGGAGTTGACGATCTCGGTCTTGATGGAGCCGCGCAACGTGGAGATCTGGGAATTCTCCTCCGGCTGGACATAGCTGGAGCCAGCACCGACGAGCAGCATATCGTTGTTCTCCAGGTACTCCATGGTGGTGGAGGCACCCATATGCTCCTGCCAATCCTTGTTCAGCGGGTTCTGGTTGGCCTTCTCGATCTCGCTTGGCCACATGACCGGGTTGTAGGTGTAACCGGTATCCGGATCAATGTCGTTCACGGTCACGGTGGTGAAGTTCAGAGCGGAAATACCGTCGGAGTAGGAGCCGCCGCCCCACTCTTCCGGCACGTTCTTGGATTCGCCGGAAAGCACCGCGGAACCGAATTCGGTCAGGACCGGCTTGCCGTCCTTGATCTCCCAGTTCAGACCCTTCGGACCAGCGGAGCCACCGGTCTGGTTGGAGGAAGCATAGACGCCTTCCGGAGAGTACAGCCAGTTGATGAACTTGACCAGGCGCTGCTTGTTCTTGGCCTTGGAGCCCAAAGCGATCATGGTCTTGTCGCCACGAGGAGCGGCGCCGTATGAGAAGATCTTCATATCCTTGAGCGGAGCCAGCATGAAGCCCTTGCCCTCAGCCTTGTTGGCGTTGGTGTTGTAGGCTGCCTGTCCAAGCCACGGCCAGAAGGAGAAGAGCACCTTGCCGTTCTTGTACTTGGAGTTCATGGTGTCGTAGTTCTGGGTGGTGGATTCAGGATCGACGATGCCGGCACGGTTGGCGGCATTGAAGAACTTGATCACGCGCTCGTAGATGCCACCTTCCTTGGTGATGGACTCGAAGTCGGAGCCGTCACCCTTGGCCAGCACGAAGCCGACTTCGTCAAAGCCGTAGAAGCAGGTCGGCTGCTTGGCGTTGTTCATCATGTTGCCGTCCCAGTCCTTGAACAGAGACATGGCATAGATGTCATCGGAGCCGGACTCTTCGCGAGCCTTGTCCTGCATCTGCTTGAGTACCGGGATGAGGTCCTCGAGAGTGTCGATCTCCGGATAACCGATTTCCTTGTACAGATCCCAACGCAGGTACGGGCCGAAGGTCGGTTCGAGGCCTTCGGACGGCTGGTCGGGAGTCAGGGTGTCGACCACGGATGCCGGAACGCCCCACACACCGGACTTCTGACCGATCTGTTCGTTGACGTAATCGGTGGCATCCTTGTACTTGTTGATGTACTTCATGCCCTTGAGGTACGGGGTCATGTCCTCGATCAGGCCGGACTTAACCAGCTTGGCGCCCTTACCGGTGTCATAGCCGTAGATCACGATGTCGCCCAGATTGCCCGCAGCCGCGCGGGTATCGAACAGGGTGCTGCCGCCGCCTGCGACGTTCGGGGCCACGATATTGAGCTTGATGTTGAACTTGTCCTTGATGATCTTGGCGAACCAGCCCTTCTGCTCGCCCTGATAGTTCGCCAGACCGTCAAAGACCTCAACGGTCATCAGGGAGTTATCATCCTTTTCGGCGGCCGTGGTGCTGCCGGACCCTCCGCAGGCGGAGAGCGACATCATTGCTGCAAGCGTCACTGCCGCAGCAATGGTTACCTTCTTTTTGAGGGACATTGCGTCCTTCCTTTCTCTATTTCCTTTTATTTTGCAGGGATGGGAATTGAGATTGCGGGGCCGGTCCGACCGGCAGATCTCGCCGGCCCACAATGGCTATAGGGAGTACCGAACCGTTACGAATCAGCCCTTGACAGCACCGAGCATCATGCCCTTGACGAAGAAGCGCTGGAAGAACGGATAGACGAACAGAATCGGGAGCACCACGATTACGGAAACCGTCATACGGATCGAGGTAGGCGTCTGCTGCGTTGCGAGAGCCGCTACGTTCATGGCACTACCTGCACTCGCTCGAACCGAAGCGGCCAGTGCATTCGCCTGGTTGATGTAGGTGTAAAGCACGTACTGCAGGGAGTAGAGCTTGGAATCCGTCATGTAGATCAGGGTGTCCTGGAAGGAGTTCCACTGGCCGACGGCGGAGAAGATGCCGACGGTCGCCAGAATCGGGGCCATCATCGGCAACACGATCTTCCAGAAGATCGTCAGCGTGCCGGCACCGTCCATTTCCGCCGCTTCCTGCAGGGAGGCGGGGATGGACTCGACGAAGGTCTTCACCAGGATGATGTTGAACGGCTGCACGATGGCCGGCAGGATGTAGACCCAGAAGTTGTTGGTCAGATGCAGGTTCTTCATGGTGATGAACATCGGGATCAGGCCTGCGTTGAAGTACATGGTGATCACGATGAAGCGGTACCAGAACTTGCGGTGCCACATCTTCTCTTGGGTGAACATGAAGCCGAGGAACGCGCTGGCGATCACGGTGAGCACGGTGCCGATGACGGTACGAGCCACGGAGATGAAGGCCGAGGTGGTCAGGCCGCTCAGTGCGAAGACCTGCTTGTAGTTCTCCCAATGGATGCCCTGCGGCCACCAGTTGACCTGGCCTGCCGCGGAGGCGTTGTTGCTGGAAATCGAGTTGATGATCAGGTAGTAGAACGGGTAGACGCAGATGAATGCGAACACGAGGAAGAACAGGATGTTGAAGACATTGTAGACTTCCTCACCCTTGGTGCGCCTCATAGCCGGTGCGATACCCTGCTTGATTTTCTTTGCCATGATTGCTTCCTTACTCTTTCCTCATCAGACGATCGATACGCCACGGGTACGCTTGGACAGCCAGTTCACAACAATCAGCAGGCCTACGCTGACCAGCGACTTCAGCATGGAGATTGCGGTTGCATACGACAGGGAGTTGTTGCCCATACCGACGTTGTACACGTACAGGTCAAGGACCTGGATGTGCTTGGTGTTGAAGGCGTTCTGGAACACGAAGTACTGATCCATGCCGTTGTTCAGGAAGTTGGAGATCGACAGCATCAACAGCACGAAGTAGGTCGGCAGCAACTGCGGGATCGTGACGTGGACGATCTGCTGGAAGCGGTTCGCACCATCCACCTGGGCGGCTTCGTACAGTTCCGGGTCAATGCCTGCGATGCCGGCGAGGTACATGATGGAGCCCCAACCAAGGCCCTTCCACAGGCCCCACAGCAGCATCTTCAGCCAAGTGTGCGAATCGGAATCAAGGAACTTAATCGGCTCGCTGATGATGTGCAAGTTCTGCAGCATCTCGTTGAGCATGCCGGTGGTGGAGAACATGGCGAAGGCCACTGCGTAGACCAGAACCCAGGAGATGAAGTTCGGCAGCGTGGTCAGCGTCTGGATAAGGTTCCTGAACCACTTGGCGCGAATCTCGTTCAATGCGATGGCGAAGAACAACGGGAAGAACGAGGTGAGGATGTTCAGGCCGGACATGGCGAAGGTGTTGATGAGCACCTGGCCGATGGTCTGAAGCTGCGCCGGGTTCTGCACCATCATCTTGAACCATTGCAGACCGACGAATTCGCTCTGGGACAGCGGAATCGGCGGCTGATAATCATAGAATGCGTAAACCCAGCCGAACAGCGGGAGGTAGCTGAACAGCACGGACAGAATCAAAAATGGCGAAATCAACAGGAACAACTTAAATCCATGGCGCTTCCTGTCGCTTTGCTGTTGGCTCAGCTTCTCGGCCTTGCGCACGGCTCGCCGTGTTTTTTTATCGGAAAGCGTCATAGCACCTGAACCACTGCCATCAGCAGATGTCACCACACTCTCCATTCCCTCTTGCGACTGCATCATTCCTCCTTTGGTTCGGCGATGCATCCGATGGCCCCTTCAGGAACGCAACACTTCCTTGATGCCGTCCCATCTGGTAACCTTCTTATTTATTGCTTAATAAATAAGCTGTTAGGAGCTATAGTATATTCGTCTTACTAACTTGTCAATTCAGCGCGCTCAACGGCGAGTATGCTTGGAATATCAACGAAAACGGAGGTCCAATGCACTACAATCCCAATAGCCCCGTATGGCAGTTCGTCTCGCTCTGCCTGCGGTATTTCATCCTCAACCTGTTCTTCCTGATCTCCATCATCCCGATCGTAACCATCGGACCGGCCCGAGCCGCACTGTACAGCACCGTGTTTGCCTTCAGCGACAATGACGACATCAACCTCGGCCGCGAATACATCCGACGCTTCAAACGCGAATTCAAGCGCGGCATCGGCTCTTCCATCATCTTCGTGGTGCTGATTGCCGCCATCGTGTTCGCCATCGTGTTCTGGAACGCGCTCGACACCAACGCCGCCTACATAACGCTTCCGATCCTCATCATCTTCGGCGTGCTCACGTTCCTGACCTTCGAATACTACTATCCGCTTCAGGCTCGCTATGAGAACACCTTCCGGCAGACGCTGCGCAACTCCTTCATGATGCCTTGGGCCTGTTTCGGATACACGCTCGGCATCCTCGCCATCGACGTGGCCGCGGGTGCGATCTTCGCATTCACGCCGTATCTGCGATTCCTATTCATCCTGCTCGGCTTCGCATGGCTGGCCTATGCTAAGTCACTGCTCTATCTGCGGGCGTTCCAGCGTGTCAGCGGCGACCCGAACACGCCGCGAGAAAAGCCTGATTACTCGTTGCCCAGCGCCTCCATCCAATAACCCGTATCTGCGCATCCCCCGAACGCACGGAACGCGACCGCCTGCCCTCTTCACGATTGTGTAAGGCCCTCTTTAGCGAGAACCGCACCGCTGCTCAACAACCAGGACCTCAAACACGCATGTTAGAGGTCCTGATTTGCGAGGAACCCTGCGGTACTCGCAGATCAGGGCCCCAAACACCCGGATTAAAGTCCGCAAGCTGCGAGTACACCCCGTCTACTCAACACAAAACGCCACTGAGCACAACCCAGTGGCGTTTCGATCCCCGCCCATCCGGTTCGGAAACGACGGTTCCGAACCGGGCAGTCCTACGACAGCATCACCCTGCCTTCCGAAGCGGCCACGACCTCCCCGAATCCCAGACGTGCGGTGAACGCTCGGCCGTCCGAGCTGGAAACCTCCACGCCATTGGCCGTCTTTCGAGCCGAGAACGTCACGGAGAAACCGTCCGCCTCGGTCACCACGGCCTCGGCAGCATCGGTGCCATCGAGGAACACGGAGACCAGCGCATCCTTGCCATATTCGTAATCCGGAGTCTCGGCCCCCGGCTTGGTAACCAGCACGCTGCCCTCGCGCACCCACAACGGAATGGTGTCGAAGCCATGCCGCTCATTGCGCCACACACCATGCTCGGAAGCCACCTTCTCGCCGGTGAACCAGTTGGTCCACACGCCAGCAGGCAGGTAATACTCCACATCACCGGAGTAGGTGAACACCGGAGCCACCAACAGGTTCGGGCCGAACATATATTGGCGGTCGAGCGTACGACAGGTCGGATCATCCGGAAACTCCACGAACATGGAGCGCATGACCGGAGTGCCGTTCAGATGCGGCTGCAGGCCGGTCTGGAACAGATACGGCATGAACGAAAGCTTGAGCTTGGTGAACGTGCGGGCCACATCGACGGCGGTCTGTCCGGGCGCATTCACCACACCGTTCTTCTCATCCTCCTCGTCGAACAACCACGGCACACGATACACGGTTGATCCGTGCATGCGTGAGTGCGATCCCAGCAGGCCGAACGCCACCCAGCGCTTGTAGACCGCCGGATCCGGACGGGCTCCCTCGAAACCGCCGATGTCATGGCTCCAGAAGCCAAATCCGGAACTGGTGATTGACAGACCCGCACGCAAGGTCTGCGCCATGCCATTGAACGTCGATTCGCAGTCGCCGCCCCAATGCACCGGCTGCCGCTGGCCGCCGACGGTCGCGGAGCGGGCGAACAGGCACGCCTTACCCTTGCCGTACGTCTCCTCAATGGCTTCGAATACCGCCTGATTGTACAGCTGGGTGTACCAGTTGTGCATGGACAACTTCGGAGAGCCGTCGTGCCAGACCACATCGCGCGGGATTCGCTCGCCGAAATCGGTCTTGATGGCGTCCACACCTTGATGCAACAATGCCTTGACCTTGCCTTTGAACCAATCACGGGCCTCGGGATTGGTGAAGTCCACCAGACCCATGCCGGCCTGCCAGAAGTCGGTCTGCCACACCTCGCCGTTGGCTTTCTTGACCAGATAGCCCTTATCCTTACCTTCCTTGAACATGGAGCCGCGCTGACCGATATATGGGTTGATCCACGCGCAGATATGCAGGCCCTTATCCTCATGCAACCGCTTGAGCGTGGATTCGATGTCACCGAAGAAACGCTTGTCCCATTCGAAGTCGGTCCAATGGAATTCGCGCATCCAGTAGCAGTCATAGTGGAAGGCGCTCAGCGGAATGTCTCGCTCGGCCATGCCATCGATGAAGGAGTTGATGGTCTTCTCGTCATACTTGGTGGTGAACGAGGTGGTCAACCACAGGCCATAGCTCCATGCGGGAACATTGGCGGGGCGTCCGACCAGTGCGGTGTAACGGTCGAGAATCTGCTTCGGCGTCGGACCGTAGATCACACAGAAGTCGATGGTCTCCCCCGGTACCGAGAACTGTACGGCCTCGGTATTTTCGGAGCCGACTTCGAACGACACATGCCCGCGATTATTCACCAGCACACCGTATCCGTTGGAGGTCATGTAGAACGGAATGTCCTTGTACCCCTGTTCGGAGGCGGTGCCGCCGTCTTCGTTCCAAATGTCGATGGTCTGGCCGTTCTTCACATATGCACCGAACCGTTCGCCAAAGCCATAAACGTTCTCTCCCACTCCAAGACGGAGCTGAATCGCCGTGAACACGTCGGATTCATCGTATGCGGAGCCGTCCATGGTCACACCGAATTCACCAACCGGCTGGGCGGTCACGTTGGACAGGCCGTTCAGTGCGAAACGTCCCAAGGACTTGCCCGACGACTGGGTGAGCTCCTTGCCGTCCCTGCCGAGAAAGGTCAGATTCCAAGGGGAGCCTTTGACCACTTTTGCCGTCAATCCACCCGACGTGAGCGAAATGCTCGCGCCATCCTGGCCCACTTCGCCGTCACCGTCGCCTTCGGCCGCCGTTCGTACATAATCCCGATCGCCTGCATCGTCAGCATGCAAAGGGAATCCCGGATAATCGGTCGCTCCCTGCCAGTGACCGGCGACCACACGAATCACACCTTCCGCCGGGGCAGTGACATCGATGTTGAATGTGGGAAGATTCAACGTATCGTAACGTCCGTGGACTACGGAAGTCGGAGCCAACACATTCAGACTTTCCTTGTCTTCGCCGACGTTCAGCTCATATGCCTCTCGCGCGTACAGTGCGTTGACGCCGTCTCGAATCATCCAGTATCCATTGGTGAACTTCATTGTCGCTACTCCTGATATAGGTTCCCGGCTCCGAACAAGGAAATGAGGAAGGATTCGGAGCCGGGATTGATTTGCTGAAATTACGATTTTCCGCTACTTGACGGCCCCTGCGGTGATGCCGCGGGACAGCGTGCGCTGGAAGATCAGGTAGAAGATGAGCGTCGGCACGATGCTGATGAGCGATGCGGCGGCGGTCGTCGTCACGTCCATCAGACGGTCGCCGGTCAGCGAGCTGACGGCAATCGGGATGGTCTGCGTCGAATTGTCGATCAGGAACGCCATCGGAATCATGTACTCGTTCCATGTCCAGATGAAGAAGAAGACGAGCATGACGCTGAGCGTCGGCTTGGAAATCGGGAACACGATCTTGCGGAAGATGGTCCAGCGGCTGGCACCGTCGATGGTCGCCGCCTCAAGAATCGACTTGGGGAACGTACCGTAGACCGATGACAGTAGGTATGTGCCGAACGCGCTCTGGATGACGGTGAAGATAATCACAATCGCCCATGGCGAGTTGTACAGGCCGATTTTCTTGAACATGATGTACAGCGGGTACAGCATGGCTTCCTGCGGCAGCATGTTGGCAAGCATGATGAGCAGCACGATCCAGCGGCGTCCCTTGACTCGGCCGATACCGAGGGCGAAGGCGTTGAACATCGACAGCACCACGGCGAGCACGGCGACCAGACCGGAGGTCCAGATGCTGTTCCACAGCTTCTCGGGATAGTTGACGCGATTCCAGAACTTCATCAGGCCATCGGCGCTGAATTCCTGCGGCCAGGACAGCGGACCGGACGAGTTGTAATCCGCGGTGGTCTTGAACGCATTGAGCAACAGCACGATGAACGGGAAGAGCATCACCAGGCCGCCTATGATGAGCAGGGCGAGAACCACCCAATCTCCAGCGGTGCGATTCTTCCTGACATGCACGGGAATGTTGGTTGCGGAAGTCATGATCTCACTCCTCGTCTTCCTTCGCGACCTTCTCCTGAAGGTTCGTGAACATTACGGCCACGATGATGATGACGACGGTCAGTGCGGTCGCGATCGCGGCACCGTAGCCGACTTGCTGGGATTGGAAGAACTGCACGTAGGAGTAGTACGACGGCACGATGGTGCTGGTTCCCGGGCCGCCTTTGGTCAGCATGTAGACGGGTCCGAACACTTTGAGTGCGGCAATGGTGCAGGTCAGCGCCACCACGAAGATCTCCGGCTTGATGGCCGGCAGGGTGATGGCCAGAAAGCGTTGCCACCAGTTGGCGCCGTCGAGGCTCGCCGCCTCGTAGAGTTCCGGATCGACGCGTTGCAGGCCGGACATGAAGATGACCAGCGGGTAGCCGATCTGAATCCAGATCATGATGAGCATCAGAAAGATCAGCGCCGTATCCGGTTTGCCGAGCCAATCATGCTGCAGTCCGCCCAGACCGATGGCTTTGAACAATGCATTCAACGCGCCATTCTCCGGCCGGAATATCCAACCCATCACCAGGGACGCGACCGCAATCGGCAGCAGCTGCGGGAAGTAGTAGACGGCGCGCATGGCGGAAGCGGTTTTCGGACCGAATTTCTTCTGCACCACGTCGAACACCAGCGACGAAAGGATCAGACCGATCAGAATCGGAATCACCACCATGGCGATGATCATCCAGATCGAGTTACGGAACGACACCCAGAACGTGGTGTCCTTCACCAGTCTCGCCCAGTTGGTCAATCCTGTGAATTTCGGCGGTCTGATGCCTCGATAGTTGGTGAAGCTGAGATAGATGTTCCAGATGGCCGGCACGATGATGATCCACAGCAGCATCAGGAAGCCGGGAAGCAGGTAGAGCCAGAATCGGCTTGACGGATTGCCCGGAATACGGGACATCTCCTTTTCGCGCGCGGTCGGTTGCTGGCCGTGCGGTCGGTTGTGTTTTGCATGAGCGTTCATAACGTAGATCACTTCCCATGATTCGCATCCCGATAATGATCCGGACCCCTATGTCCGGTGGCGATGCAGTTGGGTTAACGGTGCGCCGACGTCATCCGGTCGGCGCACCGACGATATTCAGTTATTTATCGGATTTCCGAAGGCCTTAGGACTTGACGCCTGCGGCTTCCACACCCTTGTTGTAGTTGCTTTCCAGTTGCTTAAGCACATCCTTCACGTCGGCGGTGCCGTTGACCAGCTCCTGCAACGCGGAGTTCAGCTCGTCGTAGAAGGTGGAGGTCGGCCAATCCGGGTAGAAGCCGAGGGCGTTCTTCTCAAGCACGCTGTTGAAAGACGTGATGAGTTCCTTGGTCTTTTCGTCGGTGATCTTGTCCGGATCGGCGGCAATCGGCAGACCGCCGGAATTGCCCATGAGATTCTGAACTTCGTCGCTCAGCGTGATGTCGATGAACTGCGCGGCGAGATCCTTCTTCTTGGAATTCTCCGGAATGACCCAGATGTTGCCGGAAGAACCCACGACCTTATCGGTGTTCGGGAAGGTGGAGAAGGTCCAGTTGGCGTTCTTCATGTCGCTCTGGAAACGGCCGAACCACCAAGTGCCGGAGAAGAACATCGGATAGGTGCCATTCATGAAGGACTGACCGGCGTCCTCGGCCTTGATGCCGGTGCAATCCTTGGAAATGTATCCCTTGTCGACCCAGTCCTTGATGGTCTGGGTGGCGTAGGTGGTCGCCTCGCCCTGCCAGTCGACGTCGCCATCGTACATCTCATAGGCTTTGACGAACTTGTCGTTTGCCTTGGACAGCACCAACTGCCACCACAAATGTTGCAACGGGTATTCCGCGGCACCTTCGGAGAGCGGGGTCACCCCGTTATCCACGAACTTCTGCATGGCGGACTTCAGCTCGTCCAAGGTTTTCGGAATCTCGATGCCATACTCGTCGAACATGTCCTTGTTGTAGTACATCACGACATCTTCGCCATAGTTCGTAATGCCGTACCAGTCGCCGGAACCCATGACGCCCTTGTCGTCGTACTTGCCGGTGTCGGCCAGGGTGCCGCTGACTTTCTTATCCCACTTGTATTTGCTGACGTAATCGTTCAGATTGGTGAGCAGGCCCTGGCTGGCCAGCAGGCCGGCGGTGGCGTTGCCCTTGTTGTACTCCATGACATCCGGAGCCTCATCGGAATTAAGGATCTGGGCCGCATTCTGGCGAATCTGCTCGAAGGACTTCTTTTCGAATTCGACCTTGACGCCGGTTTTCTTTTCGAAGATTTCCATGGCCTTGGCCCAAGCTTTGCCTTGGGCCCCGTTATCTTCTTCATAGTGCCAGATTTTGATGGTCTTCGGATTGCTCTCCTGTGCGCCGTCATCGCCGCCACAGCCTGCAAGACCCAGTGTTCCGAACATGGTCGCCACTGCCAATCCGGCGGCGACAAGTTTACGGGTGGACTTCATTGTTTCTCCTTTTCAGCGCCTTTACTGAAATGAGTTTCGAAATATATTCGAGGGACTCATTACCCATAAACTAAAAGATTTCCGCCTTCTTTTCAATTTGTTTCGACATTTTTTCGATAAGTCATCATATTGTCGTAAACATTGGGAGAAACTACAAGATGTTGCACGGCCCCATCGTGCCACGGGCAACATATTTTCCCGGCAACAGCTCAACGGCACCGACGTCATGACGACGATACTCGAGAATCTCCATCATGGTGTCGACCGCACGAGAACATACCACATTCGGCTCCATCGGCATCTCATCAACCGCTTGTGGCAATTGCTGCAATCCGTACGTGCAAGCAGCCATCACCGAAATGTCTTGCGGAACTACCAGATTACGCTCATGCAGCGCGATCAACAGGTTGTTGACATGCGTGGCATTGGTCTGGCACACAATCGCCGTGATTTCAGGATCTTGAGCGAATGCGGAATCCAGCAGCAACCGTACATCAGCCATGCCATAGCCCGTGGATGGCATGAACGACACTTTCATATTCAGATCGTCACCCCGTTTAACGACCGCATCGCGGAAGCGAATCAGGTAGTTCGAACCATCTTCGTAGGCGAATCCGCTGTTGCCGACGATCAGTACATGCGTATGCCCCAATGCAGAGGCCTTTTCCATGGCCTCGCGCCCCATCCGCTCGAAATCAAGATCCACGGAATACACCGCCTCGGAATTCGAAGGGTATCCGACGCAGACCACCGGCACATCAAGCATGGCAGCCACCTCGGCACGCGAATCGGTCATCAGCACGTCGAGCAACAGGATGCCGTCGACCATGCCGCTCCGCGCGATGCGGGTCAGTTCCCGATCGCCATATTCGTGCATCAGCAGCAGAATGTCATAGCCGTACCTTTTGGCACGGGTGGCGAGCGCAAAGAAGAAAACCGCGTAATTCGAGTAATCCGTATACTCATGCAGCGGCGAGCTCAACGCCAACACCTTGGTCCATCCGCCGTGTACGGCACGAGTCTGGCCATTCGTGCGATAGCCCAGTTCGCGGGCGGCCCGCAGGACTTTCAGTCTTGTCTCCTCCTTGACGGAGCGCTTGCCACTCATCACATACGAGACCGTGCTGATCGACACCCCGGCCCGAGCCGCTACGTCTTTGATGCCAGCCATGTCGGTCTCCTGCAACTGTCCGTTGAATCCGCCCGTAGGTTTTTATAGTATGCCAGTCTATCGTTCGACGTTCATCGATGCGATTCACTCACAGCTTCAGCCTGTCAGCCGAATTGGGCCTACCGGACACCCGCTTCAGCGGAGTTTCGACTAGACTATCCGCACGAAGGCCGCTTAGTCATACTCAGCGGCCTTCGCTTAAGTCAACCGACGAATCATGCCAAGAATCAGGCGATGCCCTCACCGCGGCTGGCGGAAATGCCGGTCACCGATCGGCTCGAATGGCGTGTGCGGCTCGAGCTGATACCAGTAGGCCACTGATGCGACATCGTCCTGCCGTTCGAAATTGCCGGCCTCCTCAGTGCCGATCTGCTGCCATTCAACGCGCAAATCGGAATCGAAATAGATCGGATCGGGGATATGCCAACGGTATAGACCGCGCGTCACCGGCGTATTGATGTCCCAGTAGGCACTTTCCCGATTCGCGGCGAGTTGCTGCGAATAGAACGGGAACCCCAGGTATGGCCCGGTAAACGTCCGTTCGCTCATATGCCCGTTGTCATCGAAGTCGGCGAAGCTCCATGCGCCGCCGAAATAGTCTTCCGCACCAGTGCTGCACCAGGTCGGATATTGGCTGTCGCCATCGATATACATCTTGAACTCGCCCTCGCCCCACCAACGGCTTTCGAGCGCGGTGAGCGCCAGGTAGGTGCCGATATAGGCGCCACGGCCGCGCACGCCGTCGAGCACCACATAGTCGCGTGCGAGTTCCGTAACCCGCTCACGACGCCACTGTGCATGGAAGCGCATGGCATCGGCCGGCAGCTCGTCGTATTCCGTGTAGTCGATCTGGTAGAAGAAGGCCGGCACGTCCTCGTTGTGGTCGTTGCGCAACACGATACGCGCATGTTCGAACGGCATGGTGAAGTAGCAGTTGAAGCCACGGTTGGGCACCACCATGACCGGGATGGAGTTGATGCGGCAGGCCTGCGCGTGGCCGCAGCAGAAAAAGTCACCGATCGGGCATTGCACGGACGGCGACTCCTCACCATCCCAATAGCATTCGAGGATGAGATTGCGCAGCACATTCGGGCCTGTCGGCGACGTCCGATCGGTGACGGTCATCCAGATGTGACGAATCACGCCAGGACCGTCGACGTCCATCAGCGTTACGGCATCGCCGGCGCGAACGGTCTGGATGCACGGACTGCCTTTGCGAGAAGGGCCAAGTTTGCTGGCCGCCGTCGCGGCCATGCCCTTGCCGCCGGTCGGATTTTCCGCGTTCACGCAACGGGTGCGACCGTGGTTCGCGGCGAGCGCCAATGCGTCCAATGCATTATGCCCGAAGCCTGCGGAACCGAAGCCGATAGTGGTCGGATCTGTCATGATTGCTCCTTTGGAGGGGTTGGCGCATCATATGCCGTTATCAGCTGCATTGCAGCTCCTCCGCATATGGTGCGCCAGTTATGTTTCCTGCAGTCATCGCCTTACTTGACCGCGCCTGCGGTAATGCCCTGCGACAGCTTACGTTGGAAGATGATGAAGAAGATGATGGTCGGGATGATGCTCAGCAGCGATGCCGAGGCCAATGTGGTCGCCTCCATTGTACGCTGCCCCTGCAGGGTGGCAAGTGCCAGCGGGATGGTCTGCACGTCATCGCCCATGAGGAAGGCCATCGGAATCATGTATTCATTCCAAGTCCACACGAAGAAGAACACGAACAGCACACTGATGGTCGACCAGGAGATGGGCAATACCACCTTTCGTAGAATCTGCCATCTGGAGGCGCCATCGATTGCGGCCGCTTCCAGAATGGCCTGCGGGAACGTGCCGTACACGGAGGAAAGCAGATACGTTCCGTAGGCGCTCTGAATGATGGTGAAGATGATGATGATCGCCAGTTTGGTGTTGTACAGGCCCACCTGCTTGAACATGGTGTACAGCGGGTAGAGCAGCGCTTCCTGCGGCATCATGTTGGCGAGCATGATGGCCAGTACGATCCATGTGTTGCCTTTGACTTTACCGATGCCCAGCGCGAAGGAGTTGAGCACGGACAACACCACAGCGGCCACGGCCACGACCAGCGAGATGACGAGGCTGTTCCAGAATTTGAGCGGGAACTTCGTGGTGGTCCAGAAGGAAACGATGCCTTCCATGGTGAAGTGCTTCGGTAGGGAGAGCGGGCCGGTGGCATTGTAGTCGGCGGAGGTCTTGAAAGCGTTGACGGTCAGGACCAGCAGCGGGAACAGTACCAGCAGAGCGGCCACGATCAGCAGGACCAGCGTGATCCAGTCTCCGGTTGAGCGAACATGTTGCGTTTTCTTTGAGGCCTTGCGCGCGGCGGCCGCGGACATGGTTTGGGTCATGATTCCACCTTTGCTTTCAGACGAGTTCCTTTTCGACGCGCTTCTGCACGATCGTGAACACGATGGAGAACACGATGATGACCGCAGTCAGCGCAGTGGAGATCGCAGCACCGTAGCCGACTTGCTGCACTTGGAAGAATTGGTTGTAGGAGTAGTACGACGGCACTGTGGTTGCGGTGCCGGGGCCGCCTTTGGTCAGCAGGTAGACCGGGGCGAAGGTCTTCAGCGCACCGATGGTGGCTGTGAGGATGACCACCAGCAATTCGGGGATGATGGACGGCAGGGTGACCACGCGGAATTTCTGCCACCAGTTGGCACCGTCGAGTCCTGCCGCTTCGTACAGTTCGGGATCGACTCGCTGCAAGCCGGACATGAAGATAACGATCGGATAGCCAAGCTGAATCCACACGAGGATGAACATAAGCACCGGCAGTGCGCTGTCGGGACTGCCGAGCCAGTTATGCTGCAGGAATCCCAACCCAAGTTTGGAAAGCAGGGCGTTAACCGCACCGTCTTCCGGGCGGAAGATCCAGCCCATGATGATCGCCGCGACCGCGACCGGCAGCAGCTGCGGCAGGTAGAACAGAGCACGCAGGAAGGAAGCCGTCTTACCGCCGAACTTCTTCTGAATCACATCGGTCAGCAGAGAGGAGATGAACAGGCCGAGAATGGTCGGGATGACCACGATGGCGACAATGATCCAGAATGAGTTGGCGAAGGAGATCCAGAATGTGGAGTCGGAGAACAGTCGCTGCCAGTTCTTCAGGCCCACCCACTTGACCGGACCCACTCCACGCCAGCGAGTGAAGCTCAGATAGATGTTCCATGCGAACGGAATCACGACGATGATGAGCAGGCCAAGTAGGCCCGGAACGAGATACGGCACGAATTTTGCGGAGCGGCTGCCGGGAAGCCTTGACATCGAGATGCCTCCGCGCTTGGTCTTATGCGACATTACAGAATCCTTTGATGAAGATTGATGCATTGCAGGTGTGGCCCGCCCGCAAACGGGCCACACCGATGATTGGCTACCGAACGATGCGCCGGACTGATTGCGCCTTAGTCGTTCTTGACGCCCATGTCCTCGACGCCGGTGTCATACTTTTCGTGGATGTTCTTCAGCACATCGGCCGGCTTCTTGGTGCCGTTGACCAGTTCCTGGAAGGCCGCCGGAACCGCGTCGGTCAGGTTGGATGCGGCATAGTCCGGGTAGTAGCTGAGCTTGCCGTCATCGGCGTAGGAAGAGTATTCCTCGATCATGGCCTTGCTCTTTTCGTCCGTAATCTTGTCGGTATCGGCGGCGACCGGAATGCCTCCCGCATTGCCGAGGAAGTTCTGCACATCTTCGGAGAGCACGTAGTCGATGAATTTGGCGGACAGATCCTTGTGATGCGACTTTTCGGGAATCACCAACAGGTTGCCGGCGCAGCCGATGGCGAAGTTGGATTCCGGCATGACGGCGGCGTCCCAGTCGAAGGAGGTGATTTGCTTGACGAAGCGACCTTGGTTCCAGGTGCCGGTCTGGTAGATCGGATACTCGCCCTTGATGAAGGCCTGCGTGGTGTCTTCAGCCTTCATACCGGTCGCGTTGCGGGAAATGAAGCCCTTGTCAAGCCAGTCGTTGATGGTGTTGACGGAGTTGGTCAGAATCTTGGAGTCCCAGTCGACATCTCCCTTGTACAGCTGCCAGTTGTCGATGAACTTGGAGTCGGCGTTCTTGGAGACGAGCTGCCACCACAGCCACATCACGCCGTATTCCTGCGCGTCGGCGGCGATTGGGGTTACGCCGGCGTCGACGAATTTCTGGCATACGTCCACGAATTCGTCGTAGGTGGTTGGGATTTCAAGACCGTACTTGGCGAAGAGGTCCTTGTTGTAGTAGACGCGCTGGAATTCGGCGTAGCTGGTCATGCCGTACCAGGTATCGCCGTCCATGATGCCGTTCTCATCGTACTTGGCGACGGCTGCGTTCGCGCCGGTCACCTTCTTGTCCCAGCCGTACTGGGAGACATAATCGCCGAGATCGGTAAGCAGTCCCATGGTGGAGAGCACACCTGCGGAGCCATTGCCACGATTGGATTCCATAAGATCCGGCGCTTCGTCGGAGTTCAGGAACTGGCTACCGTTCTGGGCGATCTGCGTGAAGGATTTGCGTTCGAACTTGATTTCGACTCCGGTTTCCTTTTCAAAGGCTTCCGCGGCACGTTTCCAAGCTTGGGTCTGGCCGGCATCGTCCTCTTCGTAATACCAGAACGACAGGCTGTCCGGCTTCTCCTCATCCTGTGCGTTATCGCTGCCGCATGCAGCGAGAGAGGTCAGCGCCAGTGCTGCAATGGCCATCGTGGCCAATCCTCTTTTCATATTCATTTCTTTTCTCCTTGTTTTCCTTCTAGAGCGCCTTCCTTGCAACGCTCCAAAAACCGTGATTGTTGAAACGTTTCGACACTGTGCATGGAGGCCGTCCTTGAACGAGCCGTTGCAGTTGCCAGTCGACATCGACCATTGTTTGTTGAAACGTTTCGATTACGCCTATGAAGTTATGCCGGGTGAATCACACCGAAAACTCCGCCGTTTTACCGCGAAGCCACCTTCAGGGCCCTTTCGCCGGGACTTATCTCGGCAACGGAACCGCGAAGCTTCACCGCGGGAGCCTCAAGCTCGACATCGCCCTTGATCTTGACGCCTTGCTCAATCGCCGAGACCAAAAGCCCCATGGCCTGCAAGCATAACTTCTCTGGCATGACCGGCATCTCGGTAATCGGACGCGACATCAGTTCGCCGTCAAAATACGTGCCGCATGACAGCACCGAAACATCCTCCGGCACCGATAGCCCTGCGACCGACAGTTCCTGCAGTACCCGGTTGAGCACATTGGCGTTAGCCTGATTGATTATCGCCGTCGGACGATCCTCATCAGCAAAGGTCTCTCGCACAAAGCGAATCGCGTCGAAACGGTCATCCTCATATCGCGAGGATTCAACAACCGTCATGCCGCGTTCCTTCGCACGCGACAGCATACTTTCGCGAAAAATCACGACATAACCGGAACGACGCTCATAATCGGCCTCGTTGTTGCGCAGGAATGCAACCTTACGGTGGCCTTTATCGAATAGAAAATCCACCGCCTTGCGCCCGGCCTCGGCGAAATCGATGTCGACGCAGGCACAACCCTCATGCGCCTGCGGGTAGCCGATGGCTATACAGGGTTTGGAGAAATCGCCGGATGCGGCCGCACGCTCGTCATCCTGCTCGACATCGAGCAGCACCACGCCATCAACCAAATTGCTTTGCGTCACACGACGGATATCGTTCACCGCGTCCGGTCCGGTCAGCAGCAACACATCATAACCGGCATTCCTCGCCGCCCACGCGGTATGCAGGAAGTAGGCGTTGTATTTGGCCTGATTGATGTCGCCGCGAATCGGCGCACTGAGTGCGATGACCTGTGAACGTATGCCGCGCATCTTGCGAGCGCTGGCGTCCGGGGTGTATCCGAGCTTCTCCACCGCCGCCATGACCTTGTCGGACGTCTTGGCGGAAATCGAACGTTTGCCGGAAAGCGCATACGAGACGGTGCTGACGGACACCTCCGCTTCACGGGCCACATCCTTGATGCCTGCCATCGTCATCGCCTCCTTCGGCTTCCTTGCGTTCTCGACATCGTCTTTCGCGTCCTTCAGCGCTGCAATGCGTTGCATCGACGCTAGTCGTCACCGGCGAAACCCCTCGATCTCACTAATCGAATCGTTTCGTCGAAACGTTTCAATAATCATACCCCCACACAGAAAATATGTCAAACGTTTCGACACGCTGAAGGCGGCGCCTTCTTGCGACTACAAGACCACCATCTGCGAGCAACAGGCATTTCCTCGACAGTGACGGCCCTAAAACGTCGATTTAGAGGCCGTAGCCGTCGAGTAGTCGCAAGATACTCGCAACCTACGGACTCAACCACCCGCATCAGCAGGCAGATTCGAACCTGACGAACGGAAAAACCCCTACAGCGGACGAGACTCATGAATCAGGCCACAATCGCCGAAATACACGGACGGTTCCCACCCGGTGTTTGCTGGCGTGACATCTGCCGACCAAACGGATGCCCTCCGGTCGGGTTCGCTGGCAGAAGTCGGACGACCGCCAACGAGTTTCCGATGCGCCTGCAGACCACCGGAATCATGCTGATTGAGCAGAGCCATAGCCACCGTAAGCATTGACGGATTGTGCAGATTTGCCACCCTTCGCCCTCCGCTCGGTCTCGCCCTAGAGCCCCACTGGTAGGCTTTAGCCTTGGTTCGTATACCCGTATGCCTACATATTCACAGAGAGAACTCCATGGGAATCATCAACTTCTTCATCAATCTGCTCAAGGACCCGCGCACTGCGATTGCCAGCTGGATCGCCATGGGCGTCGCCCCGACGCTTGGATTCATCTTCCTCATCGTCTTTATCGAGACGGGCGTGGTGTTCTTCCCCTTCCTTCCGGGCGACTCGTTGCTGTTCGCAGCCGGTTTCTTCGCCGCACCCGACGCCAAGACCGGCGTCGCCGCTCTGCCGTTGTTCGCGCTGCTGCCGGTTGTCTGGTGCGCACCGATCATCGGCGATCAGTGCAACTACTGGATCGGCCATTTCTTTGGCCGCCGCATCATCGAATCCGGCAAAGTCAAGGCCATGACGCCGGAACGCATCGCCAAAACAGAAGCCATGATCGATAAGTGGGGCCCGCTGGCCGTGTTCCTCGGTCGCTTCTTCCCGTTCATCCGCACGTTCATGCCGTTCATTTCCGGTATTTCCGGCATGCGCTGGAGCCGTTTCACGCCGTTCTCCGTGCTCGGCGGTCTGTGCTGGTCCACCCTGTTCACATTGCTTGGCTACTTCTTCGGCGGCATTCCGGCGGTGCAGAAGCACTTCGAACTGGTGATCGTCGCAATTCTCGTACTGTCGCTGATTCCGACGATCGTAGGCCTGCTCAAGGCCAAGTTCGGCAAGAAGGCTCCGGCTACCGAAGCCTGACAGGCATAATCATTCCCAGCCATCGTTTCGGGTGGGCGGCGAATCGGGAGATTTTGCCGCCCGCCCGAAAGGCATCGCAACACGCGAACGTACAGAATTGCGTTCGTACACACTTCGTACTAAAGTTCTGAGAGTTGCCCTGCGAAGCAAGGTAACATCCAAGGGGCTGTAGCTCAGTTGGTAGAGCGCTTCGTTCGCATCGAAGAGGTCGCGGTTTCGACTACCGTCAGCTCCACGAAAGCCCGCTGCATTCATTCCACCGCGGCGGGCTTTTTGATTTTCATATTGCGAGGCGTCTTCTCAGGGCCTCTTCCAGTCGCCGACGCCTTAGTGCGATGACTCTTCTCCGAGGCCGGATTCACGCACCGACCGGATTCACGCACCGACGCGCTGACGCACATAGGCATCAAGTACGTCGGCGGTGATGCCGTCATATCCCTTGATCGATGCGAATTGCGGGCCGTTCGAATTGTCGAGCTGCATGAAACCGGTCTGGCCAATCGTGGTGGCACCGGAGGCGACGGCGGAACGCAGGCCGCTCATCGAGTCCTCAATCGCAATGCAATATCGCATATCCTCCGGCGCGATGCCGAGACGCCGACCCGCCTCCAAATACGGTTCCGGCGACGGTTTCTTCGCAACGTCATCATCGCCGCACACGAATCCGGCAAACACTCCGGCCGGCGCCTGATCGACCAGATTCTGCGCAAGATGACGAGGCGACGTCGTCACCAACATTGACGGCACACCTGCGGCAGCCAACGAACGCAGCACATCCTCGACACCGGCGATCCAGGGAATCCTTTCGAATTCCTTCTGTGCGACATAATCAATCATGCCTTTGCCGATCTCCTCGATCGACAGCTGACAGCCATGCTCCACCATACGGCGCGCCACGTCTGGCACCGGCGTACCGGAACCCTGCCAGGCCAAGTCCTCATCCCAGTAGCCGCCATGTTCGGCCGCGATCTTCAGCTCACCCTCGTGCCAATACGGTTCGGAATCAATCAGCGTGCCATCCATGTCCCAGAACACGGCCTTCAGCAGCAGCCCATTATCGCCCGCACCATTCGAAACAGTCATGACATTCCCTCCTTAATACCATGACTATTTCAGCAGACCAGCGCGACCATGCCGTCGTGAGCCCAACGTAGCCGAAGACAGTGACGCCTCATCAAGGGCCCAATACGGAATCGTTCCGCAGGATTTGCCACCCTGCGGAACGATTCCGTGTCAATTACGCTGCGACTACTCTTCAGCGTCGTCGTTCTTTTCCGCGTCGCTTTGCTCCTGCTCGGCCTTCGCGGCATCCTCCGCCTTCCAGCGGGCAATGCAACGTTCCACACGCTTGTACCCGATGATTTTCGGATCAAGCCCGGCCTCGCGGAAAATCGCCGCAGGTGAACCACCTTCGGCATATCGCCTCATGCAGTCGTCACGGAATTCCTTCGAATAGCAAATACGATACTGGGTGACCGATTCCACGGCATCCAGAGTCCCGAGATATTTCCGGGTCTTGGCAGTGAACGCAACTCTTGGCACTGTTCGCTCCTAACTCCTCGTTCCACACACCGTAAGGTCGCCCATCCCCGAATCTCCTTCGGGAAATCGAACTATATTCTACGAATCAATCGACTCATCGTAAGAAAAACAGCCGAAATACGGATAAACACTATTATTTCTCACAATAACGACATCATGTCAAATAGTAGGGGTTATTTTGGCCCACTATATAACAAAACTGGGCATCACCCCGTCAGGCATGCCCAGTTTTGAATGTTTTCCGAAAATCTGCTGTCAACTTTAACGAATTCCCCAAATCACCATGGATTTGGACTCATCGCCTTCACCCGATCCGCTCCGTCCGGATGGCAATTCGCGTGTATTGACATGAATCTGCCGCCGCCACATGCGAGCCCTGCGAGAACGGTCGATTTCCACGATGCCACCGTCCGCGTCAGCCGCGAATACGCTGGAGCCGGCCGGCTTGCGCAACCGCTCCACCTGTCGGCGCAGTTCACGATTCTCCTCTTCAAGTTCGAGGATCCGCGTGATTCCAGCCAGATTGATGCCCTCTTCCTGACTGAGTTGCTGCGCCTGCACAAGGCGGAATACGTCCCGCAACGAGTATCGACGTGCACCGCCTCCCGTACGCTGCGGCACGACCAGCCCGAGGCGATCGTACTGCCGTAGCGTCTGCGGATGCACATTCGCCAGCTCGGCGGCACGGCCGACCGTGAACACCGGCAGTTCGATGTCGAAGCCGACTTCATCGGCACCGTCCAGATCAGCCCTGCCGGCCACAATCGCGACGGCACACATCTCATACAGCTGGCGAACCTGCTGCTCCACGCGTGACCGTGCCATGATACTCAGCGCTCCTTGGCGAGCTCATCGACGAAGTCACCGCACGCCTTGTCGAACTCCTTCGCAGCGCGCTTGACCGCAAGGCCCGGCCTGTCGGGAATGCGTATTTCCACACGACCGATCAGATCACCGTCGCCGCGCGGATTGGCTACGCCCTTGCCGGAAAGGCGCACTTCGGTACCGCTCGAAGAGCCGGCCGGCACCTTGAAGGTGACTTCGTTGCCGTCGATGTCTTTGGCGCTCACCTTCGCACCGGCGACAGCCTGTCCGACCGTAATCGGCAAGGCCATGATGATGTCACGCTTGCGCATAGTGAACCTCGGATCCTCGGCGACGGAAATCTGCAGATACAGATCGCCGTTCTTGCCGCCGTTGCGCCCAGGCTTGCCCTTGCCGGCAAGACGGATTTTCTGACCATCCTTCACACCGGCGGGGATATGCGTCTTGAACTTCTTGCCACCGGCACTCAGGGATACCGTCGCCCCCTTGACCGCCTGACGGAAGGTCAGGTTGATCTTGGAATTACGATCTTCGCCATCCTCAGGCTGCGCGGCCTGTTCATAGGCGCCGTAAGGGCTACCCGCACCAGCGCCATACGCTCCTGCGCCCTGGCCCGCGGCTCCGCCGAACATCGAGAAGATGTCGTTGAGATTCGGATTGCCGCCGTTGGTCTGGAAACGGATGCGCGACCCGTTGCCTCCCATGCCGGTACCGCCGAACATCGATCCGAAGATGTCGGAGAAACCGCTCGCGTCGAAGCCACCCGCACCGGAGCCGCCGGCGAAACGCGCACCACCCATGCCGAACTGGCGGATGGCGTCATACTTCTGGCGGCTTTCCTTGTTGTTCAGCACGTCGTACGCCTCGGAAATGTCCTTGAACTTTTCCTCGGCTTCCTTGGTCTTGTTCAGATCAGGATGATACTTGCGCGCCAGCTTGCGGTATGCCTTGGTGATCTCGTCGTCGGTGGCCTCCTTGGAGACACCGAGGACCTTGTAGAAGTCTTTGCTCAGCCATTCATTCTCAGCCATGATGTGCCTCCTTTCGTGAGGTAGCTGACTTTAGCCCTGCGGGGAAGCCACGACCACACGGGCCGCGCGAATCACACGGTCGCCGATGCGGTAGCCGGCTTCCACCACGGTATCGACGGTTTCCTTCTCGGCGGTCGGATCCGGCCTGTGCAGAATCGCATCGTGCTTGGTCGGATCGAAGTCCTCGCCTTTTTCGCCGAACTTCTCGACGCCGAACTTCTCGAAAGCCTTGTCGATCTTTGCGGATACGGCCTTGAAGGAGTCGTCCATCTCGCTATGCTCGCGGATGCGGTCGATGTCGTCAAGAGCCGGCAGCAACGCAGTAAGTACGTCGATGATGCCGTGCTGACGGAAGCGATCCTGCTCCTTCTGCGCACGATTGCGGAAGTTGATGAATTCCGCACGCTCACGCTGGAGAGCCTCAAGATATTCCGCGGCTTCCTTCTTGGCCTGGCCCAGCGGGGTCAGGGTGTCGTCGGCAGCGGCGTCTTCGGCGTTCGCAGCGGTGGCGGAACCCTCAGCCTGTGCC
>OGGI01000956.1_pt1 | contig 23728 bp, 18 predicted proteins | sample 1571051 | NCBI WGS metagenome assembly OGGI01 (sample SAMEA2582075, study PRJEB24529) | metagenome | biome: Human gut stool | place: China | collected 2011 | reverse complement strand
GAAGGCGGCGGGCGGTGAGCTGCGGTCAGGCTGAACTAAAGGGAGTAAAGCTGAAAGATTATGCAGGCACGAAACGCAAGTTTGAGCATGGACTTTGGGATGTTGATGCACAAATGCATGTATCTGACGTTCAATGGACTGATCCAGCACGAACCTGATCTCCGGTGTGTTGCGCAGATTGATCGACTTTGCAAGCTTCACGCGGATGAATCCTTCCGCACTCTTAAGTCCTGCAAGCGTATCCTTTTGGGACTGTTCATCGCCGAGCACACTGATGTATGCTTTGGCAGTCTTTAAGTCCGGTGCAACCTCTACTGCTACGACACTGGTCATCGGGTTGATCCGCGGGTCTTTGATCTCCCCGCGGATAATGTTGGACAGTTCACGCATGACTTCTTCGTTAATACGAATATTTTTAATACTGTTTTTTCTCATTCTATTTCCTATCTGCTTATATCTATCTCGGTACTTCTACCATCTTATAAGCTTCTACCTGATCAAATTCCTGAATGTCGTTAAAGCCTTCAAATACAAGACCACACTCGTATCCGGTCTTAACTTCCTTGACATCATCCTTGAAACGCTTCAGAGATGCAAGATCTCCCTCGAAGATCTGCTCGCCCTCACGGGAAATACGAACCTTACAACCACGTTCCATGACACCGTCAAGCACATAAGAACCTGCGATATTGCCGACTCCGGATGCCTTGAAGATCTGACGGATCTCTGCATGACCGATTACCTTCTCCTCGAATACAGGATCCAGCATACCCTTCATAGCAGCTTCCACATCCTCGATTGCATTGTAGATAACCTTGTAGAGACGGATATCTACACCCTCATTATCTGCAGTAACCTTGGCAACAGGATCCGGACGAACGTTAAATCCAATGATGATTGCATTGGAAGCGGATGCAAGGATAACATCGGACTCGTTGATTGCACCAACACCACCGTGGATTACCTTAACAACAACTTCTTCGTTGGACAGTTTTACAAGCGACTGCTTGACTGCCTCAACAGAACCCTGAACGTCAGCCTTAACGATGAGGTCAAGTTCCTTCATATTACCGGACTGGATCTGTGAGAACAGATCGTCAAGTGACATCTTCGCCTTTGTATCCTCGATCAGACGGTTCTTCTCCTCAGAAATATAAGTGTCAGCAAACGCCTTTGCCTCCTTATCGGAATCGCAGACAACGAATGTCTCACCGGCTGCCGGAACACTGTTAAGACCAAGGATCTCGACAGGTGTGGAAGGGATTGCCTTCTTTACACGCGCACCCTTATCATCGATCATCGCACGGACTTTACCGTAGCTGCTTCCGCAGGCGATGGAATCACCAACATGGAGCGTACCTTTCTGTACAAGAACCGTTGCAACCGCACCACGTCCCTTATCCAGCTGTGCCTCAATGACAAGACCTCGTGCATTACGGTTCGGGTTTGCCTTAAGCTCTAATACTTCGGCGGTCAGAAGGATCATCTCAAGAAGGTTATCGATACCTTCCTTCGTATGTGCAGAAACCGGACAGAAAATCGTGCTTCCGCCCCAGTCTTCCGGAATCAGTTCGTACTCAGACAGCTCCTGCTTAACTTTCTCAATATTGGCACTTGGTTTATCAATCTTGTTGACTGCAACAATGATCTCTACACCGGCTGCTTTGGCATGGTTGATTGCCTCAACAGTCTGTGGCATAACACCATCATCAGCAGCAACAACAAGGATTGCAATATCGGTAGAATTAGCACCACGCATACGCATTGCGGTGAATGCCTCATGTCCCGGAGTATCCAAAAATGTGATATTCTGTCCGTTAATTGATACTACAGATGCACCGATATGCTGCGTAATACCACCGGCCTCACGGTCCGTCACACGTGTAGAACGGATCGCATCAAGTAAGGATGTCTTACCATGATCAACGTGTCCCATAACGCAGACAACAGGTGGACGTGCAACCATATCTTCCGGATTTTCCTCATCTTCCTTGAGAAGTTCGGCGATTACATCAACCTTCTCCTCCGGCTCACAGATATAATTGAATTCCAAAGCGATCTCTTCTGCCGCATCGAAATCAACTTCCTGGTTCACGGTCACCATCTGTCCCTTCATGAATAGCTTCTTAACGATCACGGACGGCTGCACCTTCATGCGGTCAGCAAGTTCACGGATGGTCATCTTCTCCGGAAGTGTGATGGTCTTGATTACATCTTCATCTTCCTTCGGCTTCTGTGGCTGCTGCTGAGGCTTCTTCTTGCCACCGTGCTTCTCTAAGTTTACATAATTCTCCTGACGCTTTCCGCCAAGCTTATCATGCTCCTGTCTTCTGTTGTTATTGTTATTTCTACGATCGTTGGAGCGGCTCTCCTTACCTCTTACATCATCCGGAGCGGCAGCTGCACTCTCCTTATTAAAGCGGTTGATCTCTTTATCCAGACGACCTCTGTTGTTGCGATCGTTTCTGTCTCCTCCGCGGTTATTACGGTCATTTCTGTCTCCGGTTGGACGATTACCGCCAAATCCGTTACGATTACCGCGATCATTTCGTTCTCCGTTTGGACGGTTGCCACGGTCATTTCTGTCCCCGCTTGGACGATTGCCACGATCGTTACGTTCTCCGTTTGGACGGTTATTACGGTCGTTTCTGTCGTTTGGACGGTTGTTGTTCTGCTGACGTGGCTTATCGGATCCCTGTGCCTTTGCCGGACGTGTCTGCTCAAACTCATCCACATTATTTGCTGTACGCTCGCTGATTGGACGCATCGCACGCTCGCCTACAGGGCGCGGACGGATGATACTGTGCTGCTCCGGTCTGGATCCGTTATTATCTCTGTCTCTTCTCGGTCCACGGTTGTTGCCACGGTTATTTCCGTTGCCACCCTGTCCCGGTCTTCTGGACTGCTTGCTATACTGCGCATTAAAGACAGCAGAGATGCTTGACTTCTTCTTCGGACGTTCCTTACCATCTTCTGCTTTCTTCTCCTCCGTCTTAGGAGTTGACTTCTTCTCCTCCGCCTTCGGTGCAGGAGCAGCCTTTTCTTCTGCCTTCGGAGCTGCCTTTGGTGCAGCGTCCTTCTTTGTAAATTTACTTCGTACAACCTTCTGTGCATCGTCCTCAAGACCGCTTGACGCACTCTTGACTGCATATTCGGTTGTGCTTAAAGCATCAATAATTTCCTGTGATTTTATATTCAACTCTTTTGCGAGTTCATGAACTCTCATTTTTGCCATAAATGAATTACCTCCGTTATTCAGTTTTTATCATCTCAAGCTTACCCTCTACCGCTTTGGCCAGATTCTCATCGATGACTGCAAGTGATGCACGGAATTCTTTTCCAATACATCTTCCGAGTTCTTCCTTGCCTCCATAGACGTAACATGGCACATGATAAAAATCCGTCATATTGAAGAAACTCTTCTTCGTATTCTCGGATGCCTCACTAGAGACAATGACCAGATAGGCCTGACCGGATTTTACCGCTTTCTCGGTAGAAAATTCGCCGCTCACTACATTACCTGACTTCGCTGCAATTCCCAGCATAGATAATACCTTATCGTTCTGCAAGTGTACTCATCTCCTTTTCCAGATTCTCGTACACCTCATCCGGAATCGAGGCTTTCAGGGAACGCTCCAGTCCTTTGGACTTTCTGGCTTTCTTCAGGCACTCCGGATTGGCACAGATATACGCGCCTCTTCCATTCTTACGTCCTGTCGTGTCAAGGAGAACTTCCTCCTCCGTCTTAATGACACGGATCAGTTCTTTCTTTGCCTTCATCTCGCCGCAGCCCACACACTGTCGCATCGGAATCTTCTTATTTGCCATAATTATTCCTCTAAGCCGGACTCATCGGATACATTCTCCTCAGACTCATAATCGTCATAGTATCCGTCCTCATCCTCATAATCGTCTTCGTAATCATTCTCGTAATCAATGAAGTCACCAGACTCACGTGCCTGTGTCTCACTCTTGATATCAATCTTGAATCCGGTAAGTCTTGCTGCAAGTCTGGCATTCTGACCTTCCTTACCGATTGCAAGTGACAACTGGTAATCCGGAACAACGACTTTGGCAGCCTTCTCATCCGCATCTGCGATAACGGAGATAACCTTTGCAGGGCTTAATGCGTTCTGGATTAAGATTGCAGGGTTCTCATCCCATGTGATGATATCAATCTTCTCTCCACGCAGCTCATTGACAATTGCATTGACACGCGCACCATTCATTCCGACACATGCACCTACCGGATCGACATCCGGATCATTGGACCATACTGCGATCTTGGTTCTGCTTCCTGCCTCACGGGAAATTGCTTTAATCTCAACGATTCCTTCACGAACCTCAGCAACCTCAGACTCAAATAATCGCTTAACCAGTTCCGGATGCGTTCTTGAAACAAGAATCTTTGGTCCCTTCGGAGTTGCCTTAACCTCAAGAATGTATACCTTAATACGCTCGGTCGGCTGGAATACCTCGCCTTTGATCTGCTCGCTCTCAGTCAAAAGTGCATCCGCTTTTCCAAGGTTGATGCTGACATTGCGTCCGACATAACGCTGAACGATACCAGTTACAACTTCCTTCTCAAGTCCGTTGTACTCATCATAGATTACCTTGCGCTCTTCCTCGCGGATCTTCTGTAAGATGACGTTCTTCGCATTCTGTGTTGCGATACGGCCAAACTCCTTGGACTTTACCTCAACCTGTACCACATCGCCAAGCTCATACTTGCGGTTGATCATCTGTGCGTTAACAAGCGAGATCTGCTCGATTGGATCTTCCACTTCCTCAACAACAGTCTTTTCCTGAAAACAATGATATTCACATGTATCCGGATCAATGACAACTTTTACATTGTCTGCCTTGCCAAAATGATTCTTGCAGGCGGTAAGCAGAGAGTTCTCAATCGCCTCAAGCAAGGTTTCCTTACTGATATTCTTCTCCTGCTCTAATATGTTTAACGCTTCTAATAACTCATTATTCATGATTCTTTCCTCCTATTTGTTGTGTTATCTTACGCTAAATTCTCGAAAAATAATACAATCCATCCGTCTACCAGATGACCGCCTGACGAATCAATGCGATATCGGTTCTTAGGAATGTACGGTCGCTTCCGTTCTCATCCGTGATCGTCACGCTGTCCTTGTCGTAAGCCTTAAGCGTACCGACAAATTCTTTGGAACGGTCAATCGAACGATAGGTGCGGATTTCAACATCCTTTCCCATATTACGAACGAAATCCTTTTCCTTCTTAAGAGGTCTTCCAAGTCCCGGAGAACTTACCTCAAAGGTGTACGAATCAGGAATAAAGTCTTCCCTGTCAAGTATCTCGTTCATCTCTCTTGCAACAGCCTCACAGTCATTCACTGTGATACCACCTTCCTTGTCAATGTACGCGCGAAGATACCAGACACTACCTTCCTTCACATATTCTACATCCACCAGTTCAAAGTTCATTCTTTCCAGGATTGGCAGAATGAGGCTTTCTGTCTTTGCTTCGTAAATATCCGCCTTAGACATATGCTTCCACCTCTTTTCTATTAGGTCTAAAACGTGAATTGAGAGAGGACCGATGCCCTCTCTCAACCTAGTTGACTATGTTACTAAAAAGGATAATAACACTCTTTTCTTCTTATTTCAAGGGAAAAAGCGTAATTTCTCGCATTTTCTTTCTATGATACAAAAAAACAGATGTGAATTTCACATCTGTTTTAAGCAGTCCGTACGGGAATCGAACCCGTGTTTCCGCCGTGAGAGGGCGGCGTCTTAACCGCTTGACCAACGAACCGTTTATTATACTATCATGGGCAAGTCCATTCGTCAAGCACTTTTTTCACTTTACGCGAAAATATTTGCAAATACCGGATACAGTCCACTCATCAGGATAATTCCAAACCCAATACAGAACCAGCCTCCGTTTTATTGTTATATAAAAAAGTATCCAACAGACAAAAAAAACAGATGTCACAACGTGACATCTGTTCTCGGGTTGGGCTATTATAAATAATAGTGAGCAGTCCGTACGGGAATCGAACCCGTGTTTCCGCCGTGAGAGGGCGGCGTCTTAACCGCTTGACCAACGAACCGTCTATTATACTATCATAGAGGTTCTGGTTCGTCAAGCATATTTTTTAAATTTTTTATACAAATTCGAAAATTCAAATCTTATACACAACTGCTTCCGGTACAACGCAATCCTTTTGTGGTTGCTTCATCACCAGTGCTGGCATAAATCTGTGCATAAGCTTTATATCCCGGTCCCCCAGAAAATGAATCATTCATAACAAGCGTAACTGTATTTCCGCTGAAAGAACATGCGTAATTACTTTGATCGACTCTCACGCTTGTCAAAGGATAATTAAACTCCATCACAATGGTCATTCCATCTACATTGATGGTTTCTCCCGAATTCAGTGTACATTCTGCCTCAAATACATGATCTGTTCCATTCCATGTCTGACTATCCTTCACACTGATATTCCATGATGCTCCCGGCCTTCCAGTCAAACCGCTCGCAAGGTACACTCCTTCTGAAGCATCTGAAAGCGACAGCATCTGTGGTGATTCATACATTTGTGTCATAATACTTCCTCCTTATTAAATTTATACTCTTCCCAAGTTTGATTATATCTTTTCCTACACATAAGTTCAAGCCATTTTATATTCCAATTATTATTTACTTGTAACCAGGAAAAAGTATTAATTATATTTGTATTTTGCAATTTGAATAAAAATAAAAAAGTGCTTGACGAACAAGTTTGCCCATGATAGTATAATAGACGGTTCGTTGGTCAAGCGGTTAAGACGCCGCCCTCTCACGGCGGAAACACGGGTTCGATTCCCGTACGGACTGCTTTATAAGACAGATGTGTAATTACATCTGTCTTTTTTGTTTCCATATTCATATATCATAAAACAAAAGTGACCTAAGACACTGTCCGGTACGAATCGATACCCATTCAATGTCTCAAGCCACTTTGAACGATCAGTAACATCTATAACTTATTCTTAATCCTCATATCCGTTTGGATTATTCTTCTGCCATCTCCATGAATCTGCACACATCTCCTTGATGCCATACTGTGCCTTCCAGCCAAGCTCCTTAGCTGCCTTGGAAGGATCACAATAACAGGTTGCGATGTCACCTGGGCGGCGATCCTTGATGACATATGGAATCTTGATGTCATTGGCCTCCTCAAAATTCTTTACAATATCAAGAACGCTGTATCCGTGACCTGTTCCGAGATTGTAGATACACAGACCAGCCTTCTCCTCAATCTTCTTGAGCGCCTTTACATGTCCGACTGCAAGGTCAACTACATGGATATAATCACGCACACCGGTTCCATCTGGAGTATCATAATCGTTTCCGAATACACCAAGCTCCTTTAACTTACCGACAGCAACCTGTGTGATGTAAGGCATCAGATTGTTCGGGATACCATTCGGGTTCTCTCCCATTGTTCCGCTTGGATGAGCTCCGATCGGGTTAAAGTAACGAAGAAGGATCACATTCCACTCATGATCTGCTTTGTACAGATCAGAAAGGATCTGCTCAAGCATTGACTTTGTCCATCCGTATGGATTGGTACACTGTCCCTTCGGGCAATTCTCTGTAATCGGGATTTCAGCAGGATCACCGTATACAGTTGCAGAAGAAGAAAAGATAATATTCTTGCATCCGTTCTGACGCATCACATCAACCAGTGTCAATGTACCTGCGATATTGTTGTTATAGTATTCCCAAGGCTTAGCAACCGACTCACCGACAGCCTTAAGACCTGCGAAGTGGATGCAGGACTCAATCTTGTTCTCTGCAAAAATCTTATTTAAAATATCACGGTCAAGAATGTCTCCCTTGTAGAATTTCGCTTTCTTTCCGGTTAAAGCTTCCACTCTCTCCAAAGACTTCTCTGATGAATTTGATAAGTTGTCAAGTACAACAACCTCATATCCTGCATTCTGTAACTCTACGCAGGTATGACTTCCAATATATCCGGCACCACCCGTAACTAAAATTGCCATAATTACTCTCTCCTTTTCTCTACTGGATTCATATCTCTTTGTTACACACATTGTAGCCCAACAAGGTGCACTTGTACAGAATCAAATGTTCAAAAAACATATAATTTTGTTGCATGGTTGGCTTTTTACGAGTATGATTTCCATATACGGATATACTGAATTTAGTTGTATAAAAAATGCGGAGGTATGCTATGAGTGAAAATTATAAGAATTCTTATAAGGCAACGGACAAAGAACTGGTATCCTTAAGTGTCTATAATGTCGGCTGCCAGCGCTGCGATCCGGGATATCAGTGGGGTCCGGGAATCCGTGATCATTATCTGATTCACTACATTATCTCCGGCAAAGGTTCCTACCGTGTCAAAGGTTCCACCCATCATCTGGAAGCCGGTGATGTCTTTTTGATCTATCCCAACACCGAGGTCGTCTATCAGGCAGACGAAAGCGATCCATGGGAATATGCCTGGGTCGGATTCAACGGAAGCGACGCTGCAACAATCCTGACCGCAACGGATTTCTCTGCCACGCATCCTTATATCCACCATGTGCCACACAAAGATCTGCTCCTCAAAAATCTGCTCCGCATCTATGAGATCCGCGGCAATGAATTCGAGCATCTGGTCGAGATGTCCGGTCAGCTCTATCTGACTCTCTCCCTCCTCGTTCGGGATGCAAAGAAAAAAGAGACATCAAACACCGCACAGACCTACGTGCAGAAAAGCATCGAATACATCAGCGCCAACTACTCCTATCCGATTACGATCGAGGATATTGCCTCGTATGTTGGATTGAGCAGAAGCCACTTATTCCGTTCCTTCGAGCTGGTCATGCACCAGTCTCCAAAGGAATACCTGACGGATTTTCGCATGAAGCAGGCGTGTTATCTTTTACAGCATTCCTCGCTCTCCATTACTGCGATCGCCAATTCCGTCGGCTTTGACAATGGATTTTATTTTTCACGCTCCTTTCATAAGAAGAAAAACATGTCACCAAAAGAATATCGGCAGAAAATAAAAAAGACCCCGGAGTAATCTCCGAGGTCTTATATCTTGTCCAAATTTCAAACAAAACTATGCTAACTTAGACTTTGCAAGCTCAACAAGCTTAGCAAATCCTTCTGCATCTGTTACAGCCATATCAGCTAATACCTTACGGTTAAGGTCAGCACCTGCAAGCTTTAATCCATGCATGAACTGGCTGTATGAAAGTCCGTTTAAACGAGCTGCTGCGTTGATACGGGCAATCCATAACTGACGGAACTGTCTCTTTCTCTCTTTACGTCCAGCATAAGAACTTGTTAAGGCTCTCATTACGGACTGCTTAGCTACTCTGTACTGCTTAGATCTAGCGCCTCTGTAACCCTTAGCTAATTTTAACGTTCTATTATGTCTCTTCTTAGCGCCTAAACCGCCTTTAACTCTTGCCATCTTAATATCCTCCTTAACAAAATCTTACATGTATGGTAAAATCTTCTTCATATTCTTAACATTGGTCTTATCTGTCATAGCTGGTTTTCTAAGATTTCTCTTAGTCTTTGTTGTCTTCTTTGTTAAGATATGTCTCTTGTAAGCTTTATTTCTCTTTAACTTTCCGGTTCCTGTTAATTTGAAACGTTTTGCAGCTGCTCTGCTAGTCTTCATTTTTGGCATTGTTTATTCCTCCTTAAAATGTTATCTTTTCTCTGCCAGCACCATACCGATGCTTCTGCCTTCAATCTTCGGTGCTTTCTCCACCACTGCAATATCAGAGAGATTCTCAGCGAAATCATCCAGGATGTGTTTGCTGCTACTCATATGTGCCATCTCACGTCCGCGGAAGCGAAGTGTGATCTTCACCTTGTTTCCTTTTGCAAGGAACTTCTTGGCAGCGTTCATCTTGGTATTCAGATCATTCGTATCAATGTTCGGTGAAAGACGAATCTCTTTAAGCTCAACAGTCTTCTGTTTCTTCTTGGCTTCCTTATCCTTACGAGCCATCTCGTAACGATACTTACCATAATCAATCACCTTGCAGACAGGCGGCTTCGCATTCGGAGCGATCTTAACAAGATCAAGTCCAGCTTCATCTGCGATCTTCTGTGCTTCACGGGATGAAACAACACCGATCTGCTCACCATCCGCCCCGATCAGGCGAACTTCTCTGTCTCTGATTTGTTCATTAATCATTAACTCGCTAATAGTTCTGTACCTCCAATAAAAAATAGTGGATAGGCAGACTATCCACTATTACGTCTAACATAAAGGCATGTTAAAAGTATGAACTCTAAGTCGCCCGATTGCGCTTAGGTGAGAGTGGATACTCTACTTGTTTCTAACAACTATTAAAATTTACCACATCTCCTATCGTCTGTCAACAAGAAAATGCAAAAATCTATTCAACCGGTTCTGCCGGAATAAATACTCTCTGATTTCCGACCGGACCGTCCTTAGGTACAGCCTCTCTGGCTTCCTTACAGAACTGCTCCTGTGAGTTTACCAGAACCTTGCCACGCTTGTCAACTCTCTCATATTCCCCGTTCTCGCAGAGAACACGCGCCTTCACATTGTCTGCCAGTTCAACTTCCAGAATATGAAGCGCCTTTTCTTTCAGTGCATCCTCGAGTACCGGGAAAATGATCTCCACTCTGCGGTCAAGGTTACGTGGCATCCAGTCTGCACTTCCCATATACACTTCCGTACTTCCATCATTCAGGAAATAGAAAATACGGCTGTGTTCGAGGAAGTTACCAACGATGGAACGCACTGTGATATTCTCACTCACCCCCGGAATTCCAACACGCAGACAACAGATTCCGCGGACGATCAGATCGATCTTCACTCCACTTGCCGATGCTTCATAGAGCGCTTCAATGATTCCAGGATCAAAACGAGAATTCATCTTGGCAACAATGCGCGCCGGGCGTCCCTGCATTGCATGCTTCTTTTCCCGCTCGATCAGATGAATAAATTTATCGCGCAACCAGTACGGTGCAAGAATCAGTTCATTCCAGGAAAGTGGCTCCGAATAACCGGATAACATATTAAATACCGCAGTCGCATCCTCTCCGATGCTCTCCTTGCAGGTAAAGATACCGCAGTCTGTGTACAGTTTTGCCGTAGAATCATTGTAATTACCGGTTCCAAGGTGCACATATCTGCGGATACCATCCTCCTCACGGCGAACGACCAAAGCGATCTTACTGTGCGTCTTCAGTCCGACCAGACCATAGATAACATGACAGCCTGCCTGCTCCAGTTTCTTGGCCCAGACAATATTGTGTTCCTCATCAAAACGCGCCTTAAGCTCCACAAGAACCGTAACCTGTTTTCCATTCTCCGCCGCCTGTGCAAGGGAACTGATGATTGGCGAATTGCCGCTGACACGGTAGAGTGTCTGCTTGATCGCAAGCACATCCGGATCCATCGATGCCTGACGGATAAAATCAACAACCGGGTCAAACGTCTCATACGGATGATGTAAGAAGATGTCCCCCTGCCTGATTGCTGCGAAAATATCCTCACCCGGCGCAATCTCCGGCACCTGTTGCGGCGTGTACGGTGCATAACGCAGATGGTCATTTCCATCGATTCCGTAAAGCTTCATCAGATAAGTCAGATCGATTGGTCCAGCAATCTGGAAGATGTCTTCATCCGCAACCTTAAGTTCCGTCTTTAGAAATTTAAGGAGCTTCTTATCCGCTTTCTGTTCAATCTCCAATCGGATTACTTCACCCCACTGTCGCATTTTTAACTTATTCTGGATCTCCTTCAGAAGATCTGATGCCTCATCTTCATCAATCGTCAGATCCGCATTCCGCATAATTCGGTATGGATACGCACAGAGCACTTTATAATTAGAAAAAAGCAATCCAATGTTGCGCTCGATGATCTGCTCTAAAAGGATAAAAGTCGTTGTGCCTTCCTCACTCGGAATCGGAACCAGTCTCGGCAGAACACTGGGCACCTGCACCGTTGCAAATACAGTCTCATCACTGTTCTGTCGTCCCGAAAGGAGCGCCGCAATATTGAGTGTCTTATTGCGGATCAACGGGAACGGGCGGGATGCGTCCACCGCCATAGGTGTCAGCACCGGATAAACGCTCTCCATAAAGTAGCGATCCACGAACTGTGCCTGCTCGTCTGTCAATGTCTCATGTTCATCGACAAGATAAATGCCCTCTTTATTCAAAAGCGGAACGAGCGAACGCGTATACGTATTGTACTGCGTATCTACAAGCTCACGTGTTGCCTTATTGATTGCGGCAAGCTGCTCCGTTGCCGTCATTCCGGCAATATCACGTTTCTTGTAATTGGCATGCACCATATCCTGCAGCGATGCCACCCTTACCATAAAAAATTCATCGAGATTCGAGGAAGTGATGCTGACAAATTTAAGTCGTTCCAGAAGCGGAATCGACTTGTCACGCGCCTCACTTAAGACACGATTGTCAAACTTGATCCAGCTCAATTCCCGGTTCTCGTAAAATTCAGGATTTTTAAAATCAATCTTTGTATCCATGTCTCCTCCTAACTATGATAGACGCGCTTCTCTTTCAGAACCGGCTTCATGCTGTACACATTTTCAAAGTAAACGGTTTTTGCCTCGAACAAAGCCTGCTCCAGCGATATATCTTCAAATGCTTCTACTGTAAATACAAGCTTTCTCTCTCTGACGGCAATCTTAATATTCTTAAACTTCTGCTTATGACTCTGATCAAGCGCATTTGCAACACGAAGGATGGCGGAAAGCTTCGCTACGCACAGATAATCCTCCCTTGTAAGATGATCCGAAAGTTCCTCGTACGGATCCAGCGGCAATGTATTGTATAAAACCACAAATGCAACCAGCTCCCGCTCCTGATGCGTCAGTCCAATGATTTCCGAAGACATAATAATGTGATATGCACTCTCCGGAGATTCCGCAAGGCTGATATATTTACCGCAATCATGCAGGATCGTTGCAACCTCAAGAAGAAGCCGTTCGCGTTTTCCGAGTCCGTGCACCTTCTTCATCGCATCGAAAATCTTAGTGGAAAGCTTCGACAAAGCCTCAATGTGCGGCGTATAGCTGTTGAAATGCTCCGACAGATACTGTGCCGCAGAGATCACATCCGCATCAAAATCATGCGTAATCGATAATAACTTATTCCGCTGCGCATAATCATATGCGATACCATCCTGAATATTCGCTCCCGGCACCCAGACCGTCTTAGGCTCGACACTTACCACAAGTGTCTTGAACAAGAGCATGGAAGGAATGATAAGCGGCTCCCTGTCATTGGAAAGCTTCAGCTCCGCAGTAATTTCTTCTAACGTCTTCGTCTGCAGTTTCTCAATGTATTTGACAAACTTCTCACCTTTGACCTGACGCTCCTTATTTCCGGTCTCATCCATCCGCTTCATCAGTTCCATCGCGTAGTCACTGATCAGGATCACGTAATCTACGTCCTCTGACATATACATTGCACGGAAAGCCTCCAGCTTCTTATTCATATATTCTTCGATCTGCATCTCATATTTTGCCTGCGACAAACCTCTGTCTCCAAGCAGATTATGAATGCGCATAATACCGGTCTCGATATGCTGCGTCGTAATCAGCTTTCCGTCACGGAAGATGGTAATCTGGATACTTGCGCCGCCAACATCAACGACCGCAGCGGAAGTCTGTATCATTTTCTCGAAAGTTGCTTTGCCTGCAACCGACTTATAACTGATAAACCGATGCTCCGAATTGCTTACCACTTTCACCTTAAATCCTGTGCGAAGATAGATCTGATCCAGCACAAAAAGCTCATTTTCTGCATCACGCAGCACCGCCGATGCATACACCTCGTAACTGTCCACACGGTAGCTTTGCATGATTTCCTTAAACTGCGCCAACGTATCACAAAGTTCTTCCACATGCTCGTAGCCGATGCTTCCCTCACCAAACGCATCCTGCCCCAGATCCAGGCGTGACCGTATGTGATCCACCTGATGTACCTTCTTTTTGTCTAAGAATTCAAACACCTTAAGGCTGACATCGTAAGTACCGATATAAATTGCTGCAAATGTATGAATTGCCATATTCCCACCCCTTTTTGAAACAAACGTCTCAATATGTACCGAGAATCTTAAAGGAGATCGTCTCTTCCTTAAGTCCTCTGAGTGCATTCTGCACTGCATCATCCTCGAACGTTCCGTCGAAATCCACAAAGAACCGGTACTCCCAGTTCTTATTCTGAAGCGGACGCGACTGAATATTCGTCATATTAATTCCATTATAAATAAAATGCGACAAAGCATGATAGAGCGCACCACTCTCATGATTTACCTCAAAGCAGATGCTGATATGATTTGCCACCTTCGTATAGATTTTCTTTCCGGTAACCACGATAAACCGTGTCGAATTATTCTTATTGTCCTGAATCGAATTGCGCAACACCTTAAGTCCATAGATCTGTGCATTCTTCGCACTGGCGATCGCGGCCTGATGCTTATCATTGTCCTCCTTGACCTTGCGCGCAGCCACCGCATTGTTGCTGACGGAAAACTTCTCCCACTGCTTGTGTTCCTCTAAGAAATCACTGCACTGCATCAGCGACTGCTTATGGGAAAATACACTCGTGATATCAGATTCGTCCGCATCTTCTAATCCCAAAAGCGCATGATCGATCTTAACAATCTGTTCTCCCACGATATAGTTATCATATTCCACAAGCAGATCATAGTTTTCCGATACAATACCGGCCGATGAATTCTCAATCGGAAGTACCGCATAATCCGCCTTTCCCATCCGGATGGCTTCCATCGCATCCTTCCAGGTCTCTACATGAAAATTGTCACAGTTTTCCCCAAAGAACATCTCCATCGCTTCCTGGGAATAAGCACCTTCCAGTCCCTGGAATACGATTCTTGCATTCGAATAATCCAGTGCATCCACTTTCTCAAACTCTGGTGAATACACGATTCCATGCTCCGTCAGAAGCTGATACTGCTTCTTTCGGCTCATCGCCATAATCTGTTCGAACAATTCACGGATTCCGTGCTTCGTGAATGCACAGCTCGCCTTTCCTTCTAACGTGGCAAGCTTGGAATCCTCCCTTGCCTTATCAAATACCTGTTTGCCTGTATTGATCTTATACTCTGCAACATCCGAAGTCAGCTGCATACGTTTCTCATACAACGCAACGATCTGACTGTCCAGTTCATCTATTTCATCGCGAATTTCCAATAAATCTCTCATAAATTTTCTCCTTTTGTTACTAAAAAAATTTTATCTCACATCCCATCAAAAGGCAAGTAGACCTTGCAAGTTTATATGCCAAAATGTATACTTTTCACATAAGATATTCAACGAAAGGAATGCCTATGAAGAAGTTACCTGTGATCCTTACAATTGGTCTGATTGTGATCGTAGCCTCCGTTTTCAGTGTGGTCTACCATTATCAGAACAAAACAAAATATAACGAAAGCTATGTGAACGGCAACACTGCCGGCAATCTCTATAATGCGGGCCTTTTCTGTGAGAGCAACGGAACGGTTTTCTTCGCAAATCCGGATGACAAATACCGGCTCTATTCCATGGATTTAGACGGCAGCAACCTTGCGAAGCTGAGCGATGATACTGTTATGTACATTAATGCGGACTCCCACTATGTTTATTACGTTCGCAATAATGAGCACAACAGCACGCATTTTAACTTTTTCTCCTTTAACAACAATAGTCTGTGCCGGATCCGGCGCGACGGTAAGCAGCTGGTCGTTCTCGATCCGGATCCATGCATATATGCTTCCCTTGTTGGCAATTATATCTATTATCTCCACTACGACAAGGATCATGCAACAACGCTCTACAAAGTCGGAATTGACGGTGAAGACCGTCAGATGGTAAATGACTCGTTTCTTTTTACCTGCAGCGCTTTGGGACAATATTTTTACTCGAACGGAACAACTACGGACGGATGTCTGTACCGCTACGATACGGCTTCCGATTCGATTGAGCAGATCTATGACTGCAACAGCTATAAACCGATTGTGACCGGTGACAGCGATGTGTATTATCTCGATGTGAATCAGAACAATGCTTTGGTGCACACAAACATACAATTTGACAATCCGCGCACACTTTCAAATGACAGCATTGATCTCTACAATATCTACGGCAGCACGATCTTCTACCAAAATTATTCGAAAGACACGCCTGCATTATGTATGATGCGAAATGACGGAAGTGGCTACACGAGACTTGCAGAAGGAACCTACTCCAACATTAATGTGACATCCTACTACATCTACTTTACCGATTTTCAGACGCAGCAGGTATTTCGTACCCCTACCTCCAATCCTGGTGATATCCAGCCGTTCCACCCAGGAGTGATAAACAATTAGAAACCTATTAAGCGAAAGAAATCCAGATCCGGACATAACCGAATCTGGATTTCTTATTATCCCATATAAAATATCTTTTCGAAATGGTTTACGCACCAAAGTCAAAAAGCGATAACTGGTTTGACTCCGGAATATCTCCAAACAGTCCAAGGTCACTCATCAGATCTATGGTTGTCTTCGACACCTTCGTGCGCTCCCTGAAATCATCCTTCGACAGGAACACACCATCTTTTGCTGCCTCTGCGATTGCAACCGCCGCATTATCGCCGAGACCATCGATCGTATTGAGTGCAGGAAGCAGCTTTCCATCCACGATCTGGAAACGGTGCGGCTGGGAAGAATAGATATCAATCGGGAGGAATTCGAAACCTCTCGCATACATCTCCTGCACGATTCGCATATCCTTAAACGTATCCTGTTCCTTCTTGGAAAGCGTATCTTTACGCTTTTTGTAATCGCGCATATATCCTTCAAGCGTATCCTTTCCCTGACACATCAGCTCATAACTGAACCCGGTCGCACGGATGGAAAAATATGCTGCATAGTATGCAAGAGGATAAAATACCTTGCAGTACGCGATACGCCATGCCATCATAACATATGCCGCAGCGTGTGCCTTTGGGAACATATACTTGATTTTCTCACAGGACCAGATATACCAGTCCGGGACATTGTGGTCGATCATATCCTGCTTCCATTCCGGCCACTTATCACATTTGCCTTTTGCAACCATACCTTTTCGTACATTCTCCATGATCTTGAAGGACTCCTCCGAGTCGAGTCCCATACTGATCAGATAGATCATAATATCATCTCGCGTACAGATAGCGGTAGAAATGGTCGCCTTTTTCTCCTGAATAAGTGTCTGCGCGTTGCCGAGCCATACATCCGTACCATGCGACAGACCTGCGATACGGATCAGATCCGAAAATTCCTTCGGCTGTGTATCAATCAACATGCCCATCGCAAAGTCTGTACCAAACTCCGGGATACCGAGTGCACCAAGCTGGCAGCCGTCAATATCTTCCGGCGAGATGCCAAGCGCCGATGTATTCTGAAAAAGCGACATAACCGCCTGATCATCGAGCGGAATCTGGGTCGGATCTACACCGGTCAGATCCTGTAGCATACGAATCATGGTCGGATCATCGTGTCCGAGGATATCAAGCTTCAACAGATTATGATCGATCGAATGATAATCAAAATGCGTGGTAGTGATATCAACCGTCATATCATTCGCCGGATGCTGGATCGGTGTAAAGGTGTAGATCTGCTCTCCCATCGGAAGAACAACGATTCCGCCCGGATGCTGTCCGGTTGTCCGTCGCACGCCGACACAACCGCCGACAATGCGGTCAATCTCACAGTTGCGCTTATGGATTCCGCGCTCCTCATAATAATTCTTCACATAACCGAATGCGGTCTTATCCGCAAGCGTACCGATTGTTCCGGCTTTAAAGGTCTGTCCCTCGCCGAAGATAACCTCCGTATATTTATGTGCCTTACTCTGGTACTCTCCGGAGAAGTTTAAGTCGATATCCGGCTCCTTGTTTCCCTTAAATCCAAGGAAGGTCTCGAACGGAATATCAAACCCTTCCTTCGAAAGCGGGCGTCCACATCTCGGACAGATCTTATCCGGCATATCACAACCGCCTCGTCCCGAATAGGACTTTACCAGATCCGAATCAAAATCGCTGTACTGGCAATGTTTGCAGAGATAATGTGCATGCAGCGGGTTTACCTCAGTAATACCGGACATCGTGGCAACAAACGAACTGCCTACAGATCCTCGCGATCCCACCAGATAGCCATCCTCGTTGGATTTCCACACAAGTTTCTGCGCAATAATATACATAACCGCATATCCATTGCTGATAATGGAATTCAGTTCTCGCTCAAGACGTTCCTGCACGATCTCCGGAAGCGGATCTCCGTACATTTTGTGTGCCTTGTTGTAACAGATGTCCCTGAGCATCTGATCCGAATTCTCGATAACCGGCGGACACTTGTCCGGACGAACCGGTGAGATGCGCTCACACATGTCTGCAATCCGGTTCGTATTGGTAATGACGACTTCCTCCGCTTTCGCGCTGCCAAGATATTCAAATTCTTTCAGCATCTCCTCCGTTGTACGAAGATAAAGCGGAGCCTGATCATCCGCATCCTTAAAGCCCTGTCCCGTCATGATGATCCTACGATAAATCTCATCATCCGGATCCAGGAAATGCACATCACACGTTGCAACAACCGGCTTATGAAATTCTTCTCCGAGACGCACGATCTTCTTGTTGATTTCAATCAGATCGTCATTCGATGCAATCGGCGAATCTTCATCACGGACAAGGAAGGCATTGTTACCGAGCGGCTGGATCTCAAGATAATCGTAGAAGTCAACCAGTCTTGAAATTTCTTCTTCTGGTCTTCCATTTAGGATTGCACGGTACAGCTCTCCCGCCTCACACGCCGAGCCGATCAGAAGTCCGTCCCTGTATTTTAAGAACTCACTCTTAGGGATTCGCGGTCTCTTATGGTAATACTTGATATGTGCCAGCGAGACAAGGCGATACAGATTGGTGCGTCCCTGGTCACAGGTTGCCAAAATGATGGCATGGTACGTCGGCATCTTCTGAATATTTTCCACCGAGGCGGATGCCATCTCATTGACCTGATCAAGCGTTGTCACACCACGTTCCTCAAGCATCGTAATAAATTTCACAAAAATCTCTGCAGTACATGCCGCATCATCGACCGCACGATGGTGGTTATCGAGTGATACGCCAAGTGCCTTGGCAACCGTATCCAGTTTAAACCGGTTCAGATTCGAAAGCAGAACTCGCGCCAGTCCGACCGTATCGACAATCGTCGGATTGCATTCGATTCCCTGTCGCATACAGTTCTTCTTAATGAAACTCATATCAAAATCTGCATTGTGTGCGACCATGATACAGCCATCACAGAATTCCATAAATTTTGGAAGAATGTCCTCGATCACCGGTGCATCGATCACCATATCGTCTCTAATAGATGTCAGCTGCTCAATGCGAAACGGAATCGGGACCTCCGGATTAACAAACGTCGAAAAACGATCGACGATCGCACCGTTTTGTACCTTAACTGCGCCAATCTCAATAATCCGGTTCGTCTCAGGACTAAATCCGGTCGTCTCTAAGTCAAATACAACATAATCCGCCTGCAGCGACTGGTTCCGGCTGTCCGTAACAATACCTTTCAGATCGTCAACCAGATATGCCTCAACGCCATAGATCACCTTGAAATCATCATCCGGACTTACCGTATGGTTGGCATCCGGGAACGCCTGCACATCACCGTGATCCGTGATTGCGATCGCCTTATGTCCCCATTTCATCGCGCGTTTTACGATATCCTTGACATCCGACACGCCGTCCATATCACTCATCTTGGTATGGCAGTGAAGTTCCACTCGTTTCTCCGCACTGTTGTCCATACGAATCGTCGTAAAATCAGAACTCTTCTTGATTCCGACGATTGAACCGATCGTCAGCTCACTATCAAATTTATCAATGGTCGCAACACCCTTGACCTTAACAAACTTACCCCCACTGATTTCTTTCAGCAAGTCCTTTACATCATCATTTCGCGCAAATATCTTTAGCACGATCGTATCGGTAAAGTCCGTGATTGAGAAAATGATGATCGTCTTCTCATTACGAATTTCTCTGGTATCTACCGACAGAATCTTTCCATGAATGACAACTTCACCGATCGGACCATCGATCTTCTCGATATCCATCGGCTCCTCTTCAAAGTCCCGTCCATAGATCACATCCGGATTCATCGACTTCTTGCTATTGTCATAATCAAATTTCTTGCGGAACTCGCCCTTCTTCTCGAAAGTCTTCTTTTTCGCAGCATTTCCTGCATTTTCCGTTTTCTTTGCAGGACGAGTTGCTGTTGTTGTAGTTTTTTCGACAATTTCACTCGATGTAGCAGTCTCTTTTGAAGATTCGACGTTGTCCTCCGGTTTATTTGCCGGTTCTCCCTCATCTCCCATGACTGCAAACTTGGTGCGCTCTAAGATACTTGCTACTTCCTGTGCAATCTGCTTTTCTGAATTTTTGCGGTACTTGCTCTCCTTCGGCTTTCTGAATTCCGTCTGGATAACAAGATTCATGCCACATCGTTCACACACGACTTTTTCCAGAAACTCCAGAATCTCATCGGTACGAGTCTTCGCGATGATCGTCTCATCCATCTTAAGGATCATATGATGCGGCTGGTCGAACTCCATCTCGGCCGTACGAAGAAGATTGTATTCAAGCACACTGTACGCATTTAATTCATCCAGAATACTGTCCTTGTACACCTCCATCAAGGTCTGTGGCGTGTACTGTTCCGACAGTTCGAATGTCTCGATAATTTTGACCGAGACATTCTGATTCTTAAAGATCTGTGAGGTGATCGCCTCCTCGAGTTTCCATATATTCTTTTTAAAGATCAGTCTTTTTGCACGCAAATAAATGCGAATATGATCGTGATCATGATTCGCACCTATTTTCGTTACTTCCGTTGTCTCTAACAGACGCTCGAGCTCCGCATCCAATGACAGAGTCGGGAATGCCTCCTTAAAAGGCTTTGCCATATTACTGCCCCCAATGTTCTAATTCAAAACGCAGTGCATCCAGCAATTGTTCCTCCGGCACCTTCTTAAATACCTCACCATGCTTGATGATCAGTCCCTCACCGATTCCTCCGGCAACTCCAAGATCCGCTTCTTTCGCCTCTCCCGGTCCGTTGACCACACATCCCATGACAGCCACCTTGATATCAAGCGGGAACTCTGCTACCATCGTCTCTACCTGATTGGCAAGTCCGATCAGATCAATCTTCGTTCTTCCACAGGTCGGGCAGGACACAACCTCAATTCCTCCTTTGCGAAGTCCAAGCGTACGAAGGATCAGCTTCGCCGACTTAATCTCCTCCAGCGGATCTCCGGTAAGTGATACGCGGATTGTATCTCCGATTCCCTGATTTAAGATTAATCCAAGTCCGATCGAAGACTTGATATTACCGCTGATGATGGTGCCGGCCTCCGTAATACCGACATGCAGTGGATGATCCGTCTGATCTGCGATCAGTTCATGCGCTTTCACACACATCATAACATCCGAGGATTTAATACTGATGACCAGATTGTCATACCCCATATCCTCAATCATCGCGACTTTGTCCAAAGCACTCTCCACTAATCCTTCCGCGGTCACACCATGGTACTTTTCTACCAGATTCTTCTCCAGCGAACCGCTGTTGACCCCGACACGAATCGGAATATTACGCGCCTTAGCCTCATCTACAACAGCCTTCACACGATCGCTGCTTCCGATATTTCCCGGATTGATCCGGATCTTGTCCGCACCATACTCCATTGCCGCAAGCGCCAATTTGTAATCAAAATGAATATCCGCAACGAGTGGAATTGTAATCTGCTTCTTAATTTCTGTGAGCGCTTTCGCAGCTTCCATCGTAGGAACTGCGCAGCGGATGATCTCACATCCTGCCTTCGTAAGCTGCCTGATCTGTTTGACGGTAGCATCCACATCTTCCGTATGCGTATTGGTCATCGATTGGATGGCAATCGGGTTATTTCCACCAATCACACAATTTCCAATCCGCACTTCTTTTGTTTTATGTCTAGTCATACTTTTACCTCATCCCACAACTACATAAATAATTTGCGAATATCATTGAACATAACGATGAACATTAATGCGAACAATAGGAGAATTCCAATTGCATGCACAAAACCTTCTTTGTTCGGATCGATCTTCTTTCCACGGATTGCCTCCACGATCAGAAATACAAGACGCCCTCCATCCAAAGCCGGAAGTGGCAGAAGATTCATCACGCCTAGGTTTGCAGACAGCAGAATCGTCCAATTCAGCATATTCATGATTGCATAATAATAGCCATCATTGGAAACCGACTGAGAATACGTATCACCGATACTTTTCACAATGCCGACCGGTCCGCTCATCTGATTGACGGAAACCTGTCTGGTTACAAGCATCTTAAGGCTCTCCACTGTAGAATAGATCCAGTAACGCAGCTCATAGAAACTGTTCTTAATATTCGTAAGTACATTGCCTTTGACACGTGCCTGACCGGTGTACTCAAATCCATACAGATAACGTCCATTCTCCTCATCATACTTCGGTGTAAGTGTTGCAGTCTGCTTCTTTCCATCACGAAGGTAGGTTACCTCAACCGCTTCTCCTGCATGAAAAGTTGCATAAGCACTGATCTCACGACAGAAATGCACCGAAAAATGATTCATTTTCACGATTTCATCACCAGCCTGAAGACCAGCCTCATCCGCAGCGTATCCATCAATCACTCCTGTAAGCACCGGTTTATCATATCCGATGCAGCTCATCAGAATAAACGCACATACAAACGCCATAATGAAATTGAAAAACGGTCCTGCAAAAACAACACTCATACGTGCCCAAACCGACTTCTTGCCAAAGGCTCGATCATCAGAGGACTCTTCATCTTCACCTTCCATCATACACGCGCCACCGAACGGAAGCAGCTTGATGGAATACTTTGTCTCCCCCTTTGTAAAGCCGACAATCGTAGGTCCAAGCCCCAGTGAGAACTCATTCACTCTTATTCCATTTGCCTTTGCGAGCCAGAAATGTCCCAGCTCATGAAAAATTACAATAACACTGAAAATCAGTAACGCTATGATCAAACTAACTATATTCAAATTACCACCTGTCTCCTATAAATCTATAGGTCTCCTGCTCTGTTTCCAAAATTTCCTCCACATTCGGATGCTGGATAAATGTACTATGCGTCATTGCTTCCTCAATCATATCTGTAATCTGCAGATATGATATCTTCCGGTCTAAAAATAATGCAACTGCCTTCTCATTCGCAGCATTAAAAACCGTAGGGATATTTCCACCGCGCCGCATCGCATCAAATGCAAGAGAAAGCCCCTTAAAAGTATCTGTATCCGGTTTTTCAAAAGTAAGTTCATGCAATGCAAACAGATCCAGCCGCTTTCCTGAAAGTGTCCGACGATCCGGATAATAGAGTGCATACTGAATCGGAAGACGCATATCCGGCGTGCCAAGCTGGGCAATCACCGCGCCATCCTCGTACTCCACCGCCGAGTGGATCACACTCTGCGGGTGTACCACAACTTCAATCCGATCCAATTCTACACCAAAAAGCCACTTTGCCTCCATCACCTCAAGTCCCTTATTGACCAAAGTAGAAGAATCAATCGTAACCTTGCGGCCCATGCTCCAGTTTGGATGTTTGAGTGCATCCTCAACCTGCATTTCTTTCAGTTCTTCTTTTGTTTT
>OGGI01000954.1_pt1 | contig 23822 bp, 20 predicted proteins | sample 1571051 | NCBI WGS metagenome assembly OGGI01 (sample SAMEA2582075, study PRJEB24529) | metagenome | biome: Human gut stool | place: China | collected 2011 | reverse complement strand
TAATAATTGATATGTTTACCGAGTTAGAGGGGCGTATTTCTTTTATAACGCGCATTCCTAAGACGGCAAAAGGGAAGATTAAGAAGCAGTATTTTCAACCGCTGACCTTACTCGACCTTGAATTTGATTACCGTCCGCGAACTTCTTTGCAGCGTATAAAGGAAGTGCGTATCCTTCGTCCTTACGGCTCTATACCCTTTGACCCAGTGAAGTCGGCTATACTTCTCTTCCTTTCTGAATTCCTTTATTATGTCACGCGTGGTGAGCAACAGAACGCCCACCTCTATAATTATATATGTGCGAGTATGGAATGGTTGGATGAGGCTGAACATGATTATGCCAACTTCCACCTTGTCTTTATGATGCGTTTGAGTCGTTTCATAGGTTTCTTTCCTAATCTTGATGCCTATCAGGCGGGTGCTTGTTTTGATCTTCGCAATGCAACCTTCACTGCAAGTGCACCTCTTCATTCTGATTATTTACTACCTGTTGATGCTGCGGGTATTAATCAATTGATTCGTATGGATTACGAGAATATGCACCTTTTCCGTCTATCTCGTCACGATCGCAATCGTATTTCTGATATAGTATTGCATTACTATCGAATCCATGTGCCTGATATGCCTGAACTAAAAAGTTTTCAGGTTATGCGCGAGCTGTTTAGTTAATGTGCTTTACGATAGTAATAGTAAATAGTTGTCAGAAGTTTACTTTTGTGTTTTTTTCGTAAAAACAAATTCCTCTTATCATAGAAATAAAATGCGATACCCTTTTTATATGGTTCGTTTTTTTATTACTTTTGTGGTCTTGAAGCATGAAAATTCAAACTTTGTCTATATATAAAATAAGTCTATGAAGTTAACAGAACAGCGTAGTAGTATGCTTCATGGTGTACTGCTGATTACTTTGTTTGCCTGTGCAGCGTTCTATATCGGTGATATGGGATGGGTGAAAGCACTTTCGTTGAGTCCGATGGTTGTTGGTATTATCTTGGGTATGCTTTATGCCAACAGTCTTCGCAATAACCTTCCTGATACTTGGGTACCCGGTATTGCCTTCTGTGGAAAACGTGTTTTGCGCTTTGGAATTATCCTTTATGGTTTCCGTTTGACCTTTCAAGACGTGGTAGCTGTGGGTTTCCCTGCTATCATCGTGGATGCAATTATCGTATGTGGAACGATTCTCTTGGGTGTTTTGGTAGGTAGAGTTTTGAAGATGGACCGCAGTATAGCTCTTTTGACAGCTTGTGGAAGTGGTATCTGTGGAGCTGCAGCGGTGTTAGGTGTCGACGGAGCTATTCGTCCGAAGCCTTATAAGACAGCTGTAGCGGTAGCGACGGTGGTAATCTTCGGTACACTATCAATGTTCCTTTATCCGATTCTTTATCGTGCAGGTGTCTTTGATTTATCACCCGATGCAATGGGAATCTTTGCAGGTTCGACGATTCATGAGGTGGCTCATGTCGTCGGTGCAGGTAATGCCATGGGTGCTGCAGTGAGCAATTCAGCGATTATCGTTAAGATGATTCGTGTGATGATGTTGGTACCTGTGTTATTGGTTATAGCTTTCTTTGTTGCAAAGAATGTTGCAGAGCGAGATGATAAGGCTGGTGGTAGTCGTAAGATAAACATCCCTTGGTTTGCTATCCTCTTCCTTGTGGTCATTGGTTTCAACTCTTTGAACTTACTTCCAAAAGAACTTGTCGACTTTATCAATACCCTCGATACCTTCCTTCTCACCATGGCTATGTCTGCGCTCGGTGCAGAAACGAGTATTGATAAGTTTAAGAAAGCAGGCTTTAAACCTTTCCTCTTGGCAGCAATTCTATGGTGCTGGCTGATTGGTGGAGGTTATTGCTTGGCAAAATATTTAGTGCCTATGTTGGGTGTTGGGTGTTAAGTGCTGGGTGTATTAAGGGAATATTTTGTAGAATCACTTCTGAATAAATTTTCATGTTCTCTAATATTATCATGTCACATGAGGAGGTATCATAAGACATTTTATTAATCTTAGTTTTCAGTTTTGTGAAAAAAGATAAGAAATTAGCAGAATAAGATTTAACTATAAATAAAGTTTTTTAGACGATGGTAAGGATATGTAAAAATAAATAACTATCTTTGCGCTTGCATGTTTTGGTTTACAAAACTATAAGTATCTTGTTTGCGACTATCTTAGAAAGGTACCAAAGGATATGATTTAATATAATGATGAAGTTTGTTGTGAACCTTGGTACAGTATCTTGACAATTAATAGATGATTCATGCCGCATTCAGAATGTATTTATTACGCCTTATATACTATATAATAATTATAATAATAAAAACAAAGAATTATGTTTACAGCTAACGCTCAGAACTCAAATCAAGTACAGTTTAAATTTATCGTTGTATATGATAAGTTCAACAAACCTGTTGCAAACTCTATTAAAAACCAAGCTTATGAATTATCTATTAATAGTACAGCTTGGAGTAAAGAGCAGTATTTACATCAAGAACCTGGACTAAATAATGATAATTATGTATTATTTCTTTCAGAGAAATTATTAGAAGAGAATTTGTCTAATCCTCAACTTGAATTATATGATTTAATAGAAGGAGTTAAATACAAGAAGCAAGGAAATGCTGTGGGTATATATGTTGAGGATATCAGTTATGTAGAAGCAGCAGAAAAACTTGCTGAAAGTCTTAAAGAAGACTGGTTGCTTCAGGTAGGGGCTTTAATAGCTGGTGGATTGGTAGCTAGTAGTATTTTAGCTACATTCCAATATTTTTCAAAGAGAAGGAAGGCGAAACTCTATTTGTTATACAAAGCTGTGGATAAATTTGCTAAAGATAAACTAAAGTCGTTTGTTGTAGGAGAATTGAAATAAAAATGAAGTCATCGTTTGAAGAAGGATACAAAGCTTTCATTGAAGTATCTGGAAGTACTTATGGAGCAGATAGAGCTTATGGGTATGTTGCTCGTGTCTCAGGTTCTTGTGATGAATTACAAAATAATCTCAATAAGTTTCATGGGTTTACTACTGATATAAAGCAATTAAAAGGTGATGTCCAAGAGTTTCTTTCATCTGGAACTTTTAATATTAAAGCTGCTATTAATGATTCCAAATATAAAACTGTAGTGGATAGAAGTCATGGATATGCATCGCCAGATATAACAACTAACTGGGGTGAAAATTATGGTTTAAAGGCTTTGTTTAGTGGGGCGGCTTCAGCCAAAGCTCAGTCTATAAGTCATTTCCAAAGATATATGGAATATAAAGCTAAGTCGGGTAGAATAGATTTGTTGTTTGAAGATTTTATTACAGAGAAGGGCTTAAATACCTCTGAAATATTAGAATCAGATCCGATTTATTCTGGTCAAATGCGTTTAATTCCTGAAGATCAGTTAAAAGAAGCTATAAGTTTTTTGAAGCGTAGGATAGCTGTAAGGGCTATTACAAATCCAGATGAAGTAAGTCGATATCAAGAAACTCTTAATCGTTTAACGTCTAAGATTATAGCGCCAGATGGAACAGAATCTTCTACTGCAACAACACAGCAGTTACTCGATATTGCTGAGAAAGCAAAAAAAGGAGAGTATGATGCAGCAAGAGATGGGTTTTCAACAGAAGAATTAATAAAAATAGATAATATTCTTAAACAAGGTGTGAAAGCTGGATTAACAGCTGCAACAATTTCACTTGTTTTAAAGGTTGCTCCAGAGATTTATAAATGTCTTGATGAACTTTTATCGAATGGAACAATTGATGAAGAGGAACTTAAATCTATAGGCTTTGCTGCTCTTGATGGATCTACCGAGGGATTTATCCGTGGGTTTGTTTCTGCAACAATAATGACTTCATGTACATCTGGATTTTGGGGAGAAGCTTTGAAATCTGTTGCTCCAGAAGTTATAGGGGGAATGACAGTTATATTAATGAATACTCTTAAAGATTCATTTTTGTTGGCTAAAGGTAGTATCACTCAAAATGATTTTACTTATAATTTACAAAGAAATATATTTGTTACTGGATGTGGTTTAGGTGGCGGTGTACTACTTCAAAGTTGCTTACCAATGATTCCGTTTGCGTACTTACTTGGTAATTTTGTAGGTTCTATGGTAGGGTCCTTTGCTTTCGATGCATATGAACAAGCTATACTTTCATACTGTATATCATCTGGAAGTACTTTCTTTGGCTTGGTTGACCAAAACTATAAATTACCAGATGATGTCTTGAAAGTATTAGGTGTAAATTTATTTACTTATGAGAAGTATATATCTAATGAAAGTTCTGTAAGTACATACACTCCAAGTCTGTATGAACCAAATTTATATAATGCTTCAATGATAAATATATTAAGGAGAGGGGTAATTAGCGTTAGGCAAATAGGATATATTTAAGAGGTATTGAATATAGGGTTAGATAGACTAAACATAGTGATGGTATTTATTCCACATTGTATAATCAGCGGTGTTTGGATTATGAATGTTAGGTGATGATGAAGTGCGCATCTGAGGGAACATGTTTTGTGTTTAGGTGTTGGGTGTTGAGTGTTTGGTGTTGATAAAGTGCGCATCTGAGGGAACATGTTTGCTCAAAGCTGTCATCAAACACAATGTATATTTTGTTGATAGTATTACATCCAAATACCTTTTGTTTTCTTGTAGATGTCTGGTCTTCCTTTTTATATGAGATGGATAAAAGGATCTTTCACTGTCGTATAGCACTGAAAAATCCTAATAGCCGATTTAGGTTAAAGTAGTAACCCTTTTTCTTGATACTCCTCATGAAGTCGTTTCATAAGAAAAGCGACATCACAGATATGTTTCCCGACTTTAAACATATCCCCATTATTTTCATTGCAATTTCTTTCTAAACACATAGTGCAAAATTTGTGAGCAGAACAACTCATACATTTTGGAAAGTCACCATGAGTAATCTTTCGTAGTGATTTTAGCTCATTAGAACTATTCCATATTTCAGCTAAAGTTTGTCTGTTAATATTTCCAACAATCATTGACTGCCAGCCAGGACAAGGATAAAGGTCTCCATTTGCTGTAATACAAATATTGTTTAGCCCTGCTCCGCACAAAGCTTGTTTTGCATATCGTTCTTTATTTATTGTATTTATATATGGTCTTTTATCCTTAATCCATTGAGAATAGTCTTTGTCATATTCAATAATATCCCTGATTACTTTTTCTGTTTCATGCAATGAAAGCCTATTCTTAAGGTTATCGGTACAGAGATTAGCTTCTCCCATCATTATATAATCTGAGAAAGCTTTTATTTGATGAGATTGTGCGTATTGAAGTACAGCTTTATAACTATCTTTGTTTGCTTTCATTAAGGGACAAGAAATTTGGACAGGAATATCTGCAGCAATCAGTTTCTCTAAAGCAGTCTTTGTCTTTTCTTGTGAGCCTTTTACAGTTGTTATAGTATCATGCACTTGGGGCTCCATACTATATAAAGAGGTTTGGATATAAGAAACGTTTGCTTCTTTTATATATGGAATTTGTTCGTCTTTAAGAGCTATAAGATTGGAGAGGATACAAATTTCCATATCTTTTTTTCGACAGTATTGAATAATTTTAATAATGTCTTTATGGAGGAAAACCTCACCACCACTAATTGAAATGTGGATTCCTCCCATTTCTGCAAATTGGTCTATAATATTGCATACTTGTTCATATGGCATGTCTGTGCCATTATCTTTTTTTGCGTTAGGAATATAACAGTGTATACAACGCTCATTACATCTACTTGTTAGTTCGAATTGAATAGATTTTAAATGCGCTTTACGTTGGTCAGCTTCTATCATAGAGTCGAAAGTGTTCTCTATAACTTTTTGCTTTGTGTTTTGACTAAAGTCCTTAATTTTAGTCTTTATATTTCCTAAGGAATAGGAGAATTCTATATCTTTTGAGTCGCATTCTTCTGCAGTGTTTCCTGTGACAACAAAAAAACAGTCCTCAAGATCTTTAATAAATTCCAGATAGTCGTGTTTTAAGATATCTGTAGATACAGAATTTTCATACAGGTCGATAAGTTTTTTTATAATGATATGGGTGTCTTGAGCTTTTCGCGATAATGTGCGTAAAAAATCAGCACCAGTTTCATTATATAGTCTATCGTAACGAGTCATCTGGTTTGTAATATACCCTTTGTCATCATAGTAACGGATAAAAGTGTTTTTTGTTTGTTTGACATACATAGATTTTTCTATTTTAAAGTAAAAAATCCTTCCATAAAGCCATAAATATATGGGTTTATGAAAGGGTTATTCAATTGTGACAAAATGATGTGTCTTAGCCTCCGTAATCGCAAATGTAACAGTTTTCACTATCACCATAAGTTGGTCTACAACCTGCAGCATATGAACCATAAGGTGCATTTTTTGCTTCTAATTTTACAGGTTTGTAAATCTTCCTGTTGTTAATGTTGCTGATGTTCATAATGTTAGTTTTTAGTAATATATAAAAAGGAGGTGGGCTTTACGGCTTATATAGGAGCCACCCTTATCAAAAAATACGCCACTCGGAACTTTATAGATAGTTTTTATAAAAGCGGGCTCGGTCCTTGAGGAGTTTCCGCACCTGACATATCATATCCCTCAAACCTCCACAGGCAAAGTTAAATAAAATATTTTAAATATCTTTGTTTTTTTTATTTTTTTACGTCTAAATACTATAAAAAGTTTATTTGAATTTTATTATTGACCGAATTTGTACGTTTATGGATGGATAAAATAAGAGTATTAGTTATTCACTAATCATATCTTATTATGTTTGTCTTAGTTTGGGTATCTAAGGGAATAAGTTTTCTCACTCAGCTGTTAAGATCGTATTATCTGCCCGAAAAGATTTATAAGGTACCATTAAATGGTTTTTCAACTCTTAGAGTAGATCATATTTATTTTAGATTTAAGGGGAGAGCTTTTGAGCGTTCTTTCTCACTTTCAGACTATGACCTTTCTGATAGTTGTAAGCAATATGATGTGGAACTGTTTCTAAAAGAGCCACTCCCAACGGTCTATTATATTTCTGGAATGAGCCTTTGTAAGAAAGAAAATACTACAAAATAGTAGAAGTCTTGCCTTCTTCTACGAGTGTGTGAAGGCTTAGCACATTATGTGCGGATGCCTAACACATGTGGTGCGGATGCTTAATAAGAACGCATATAAGGATAAAGTGACTAATAGAAAGGCTGCCTTTTCCCCAAAGGGAAGGGGTTATTCTTTTTATAATGAAGAAGGTTGATGAATCAAAAAAGGCTGAACTTCTTTCGGAGTCCAGCCTTTTCTTATTTTTGATATAACTATTATACGAAGCTAATAACGCCCTCAACTGCGCCTTCGTTGCTTTCGTTTTCTTCATTATCTTGCTCAGGATTACTGATGCGCTTAATGTCCTTAATCATCTGCTTAGTACGCTTATAGGTTGGTGTGTTCTCTACAGCAAGGATAACATCCTCGTTGTCGAGTTCATCCGCAGTAAAGCGATAGATGTGTGGACGATGCTTGTATTGTGAGCTGTTGTTGTCCTTATAGAAACGATCACGACGGTCACGACGCTCTGCAGCCTTCTCCTCTTCCTCTGCCTGGCGTGCTGCATCCTCTTGTGTCTGCTTCTTGATATGGCTACCCATACCGTCAACATCCTCGATACCGAAGCCCGTTGCAAGGATAGTAACCTTAACCTTCTTGTCGAGTTCTGGGTCAATAGCAAGTCCCCATTTCAATTCGAAGTCTGCACTGAAGTGGTTCATGAACTCTGTCACATCGCCCATTTCCTCCATAGTCAGACCAGGGTTGTCCTTGTCGTCAGTGTTGAAGTTGATAGAGAGCAGAATCTTCTTAGACTTATAGACATCGTTATCGTTGAGCAATGGTGAGTTGAGTGCGTCCTCAATTGCCTGCTTCACACGACCTTCACCCTCACCGTAACCGGTAGACATGATAGCTACACCGCCATCTTTGAGGACTGTCTTAACATCGTTGAAGTCGAGGTTCATAATACCATGAACGGTGATAATCTCTGCAATACTCTTAGCAGCCACGCTCAGGGTGTCGTCAGCCTTGCGGAAACCATTGAGCAAACTCAGCTCTGGATAAATCTCGCGGAGACGTTCGTTGTTGATAACGAGCAACGCATCGACGTGCTTTGCCATCTCTTCAACGCCATCCAACGCCTGATCTATCTTCTTAGCTCCCTCGAAACGGAAAGGAATTGTAACAATACCCACGGTGAGAATACCCAATTCCTTGCTGACACGTGCGATGACAGGTGCTGCACCAGTACCCGTACCACCACCCATACCAGCGGTGATAAATGCCATCTTTGTACCATCGTTGAGCATACGCTTGATATCCTCGCTGGTCTCTTCAGCAGCCTGACGTGCACGCTCAGGACGGTTACCAGCACCTAATCCTTCCTTACCCAATTGCAGATGAACAGGAACAGGAGAGTCGTTGAGTGCTTGCGCATCCGTGTTGCAGAGTACGAAGGTCACATCGTGGATACCTTCTCTGTACATGTGGTTTACGGCGTTACCACCACCACCACCGACACCAATGACCTTGATGATGCTATCAGCTACATCGCCGTCACCGAAGTCTAATATATCCATTTTATTATTGTTGTCTGCCATAACAGTATGTTGTCTATGTTTATTTCCTATGTTCTTTTTCTGTGTGAGCTGTTGGATTATTCTTCATCCTCACTCATAATGGTTTTTCCGAACTCTTTCACCTTACGTGAGAATTTGTTCCAGAAGCTATTGCGACGCTTCTCCTCTTCGATTTCGCGCTCTCTTGCTTCCTCTTCCTCACGCAGCTTGCGCTCTTCCTCCTCACGCTTGCGACGTTCAGCTTCAGCCTTCTTCTTCTCTTCTGGTGTTGGAACAATACCTTGTCCCTGTCTTGTTGTAGATGATGGCGTATAAGGTTGCTGCTGTTGATCAATAGGAGTTGCTACTGCAATGTCTTCGTTGTTGAAGAGATTGCTCTGTGCAGGGTTGTATTCTGGTCCAGCACAGTTCATTTCTCCCTTGATAAGCAAACCGAGGATTGTGTTCATATCACCATTCTTAGCTGTGATATCAGCATTGCTTGAAGCGATGGTATGTGTGACGAAGTTTGCTTTGCGAATCTTGTCGATATGTGTGGTATTACGAATACAGCGTTCAATGTTCTTCAAGTTCATACCGCCACCAGTGAGAATGATACCACCAAGGAGTTTGTCGGCATAGTCAGATGGTACCTGACACCATACATTCTCAACGATTTCGCCAATACGTGCCTCAACGATTTCAATGAACTTACGGCTCTCTACGGTACGTTCTGAGTCGATAGAGTATTTTAATGTATTGTCAATATCGTTATTTTCAGTGAAAGCAGAACCATACTTAAGCTTCATCGCCTCAGCATCCTTTTCTTCCATCTGTAGGCTAGCAATGTCCTTTGTGATATTGTTACCACCCAATGGAATAACAGCCAAGTGACGGAGAATGTTCTTGTAGTATACAGAAACTGTTGTTGTGTCAGCACCGAAGTCAACCAATACACAACCTCCACGTTTCTCAGCCTCGCTCAATACGGCATCAGCCAAGGCTAAAGGTGCAAGGTACATCTCAGCAATAGAGATACCAGACTTCTCAAAGCAGTTGTTGAGGTTATCATAGAAAGCCTTGCGCCAAAGGATATTAAGGAAGTTACCCTCAAGGCGAGTGGCTTTGATACCGACTGGGTCAAGAACAAACTGGTTGTCAACCTTATACTCCTGTGTGGCAGCATCGAGAATCTCCTGGTCAGGATAAGTCATATTGCGGTTGGCATCCATTAACTCATTAATCATATCTGAGGTAATGATGGTATCAGTAGGCAGATCCTTTACGATAACGTTGCGAACGCTTCGTATAGACTGTCCTCCCACGCCTACATAGACCTGAGAAATCTCATACTTCAGTTGTTTTCTTAGTTTGTTGATGATGCCAGTGAGGCACTGTCCGGTCTTGTCGATGTTGTAAACGACACCCTTGCGAATACACTGTGTAGCGTCTTCCTTTACAACAGCAAGCACGGAGATACTGCCGTCAAGATTCTTTTTGCCAGCGATTCCCGTAATCTTTGATGAGCCTAATTCAATGGCTACTATGAACTCTGCCATATTCGTTAAGTATTATGTTCCTTATTTTATATTCTCTAAAATGATATTTTTATTCCGTAAGTCCTACTGAGGCATCTTCTTGCCGTTTCACTTCCTTACGGGCTTTATCTCTTTCCTCCTCTTCTGTACGTTGTACGTCTTCTACTTGTTCAGACTGAGCCTTCTTAAGCAATGCATCCTCTTCTTCTTTCTCGGCTTTCTCATCACGTTTCTTACAGATGATTTGGTTGTCGAATTCTATGTCGATGTAAGAGTATTTGTTCCAACCAGCCTGTGAAAGACCATATCGATAGAACTTCTCTAAGCGTGACAACTTCTTTCTAACGAAGATATTTATATCATGCTTACGCTTCCATGGACCATTGTTTTTAGGCAAGTAACCCATGAAGATGATATGATTACCGACACGTGGTACTAACTCGATGCCTCTGTCTGGTAAGACATTAATCTGCTCTATTTGGTTCAGCCATAGTGGTTCAGCACTGATAGCCTTGGCAAGAGGAGCAATATAAAGGCGTGCAAAGTTATTATCTATATTGCCAGTTGCAATGATCAAGTCGCTGGTGTACTTAGAGTTTGGGAGTATTCCCCCATTATCATCAAGATAGTAATCAGCTCCATTGCTACTCTTAATGCGGATAATCGGCATACGTTGAGTAATATAGATGTTGACGTGTCCATCTTTTGTTTTGTAGCATTGGGCTGTATTGATGAATGGTCCCACTTTTAATGCCTCCTCAATGTTGCGCGGATTGATGTCAGTTATCTTCTTATTGAGGGGATAGAGGTGTACCTTCTCTAATATTTGTTTGATTTCTGTTGCGGTAAGAAAGCCAGCATTGTTAGAGTCAGATATGTTGATATTCACTTTGGTACATAGCTGTTTGCTCTCATCGGGCTTGTTCCATGAGGTAACTGCCATGATGAGATAAATAGCCAGTACAATATCCAGCGCAGTGATAATTATCTTTTTCCACTTAATGTGCATATCTTCTCTCTTTTGTTTTAAGAGTTTTTGCTTTCTTTCTTCTTATTTCTCGTTGAGTATCTTTGCAATCTCTGGGACGTAATTGTCGAGATTACCAGCACCCAAAACAACCAAAACGTCAAAGTCTCTTGACTTTACAAAGTCGAGAACATCGTCCTTTTTAATCATCTGTTTCTTAACATTAGGACTGAGGTTGTCATAGATGAGTTCGCTTGTTACACCTGGGATCGGTTCTTCGCGAGCAGGATAAATCTCTGTCAATACCACTTCATCGAAATGACTGAGTGCCTCTGCAAACTCCTTATAGAAGTCACGTGTTCGAGTGTAGAGGTGTGGTTGGAAGATTGCAGTAACCTTCTTGTCAGCATAGAGTTCCTTAAGACTCTTTGCACTCTGCAGAATCTCCTTTGGATGATGCGCATAGTCAGAGAGGAACACATGGCGGTCGTTCTTTATCTTGAAGTCGAAACGACGGTCAACACCACCATATGTCTTCATTCCATTGCGCAGTTCTTCTGCCGTACAGCCATTGAGTTGAGCCATAGCCATTGCAGAGATACCGTTTTCAATGTTGATAGGTATGGGTTGTCCAAGCTCAATATCCTTTATATTTTCAATAGGAGAAACGAAGTCAAAGGTGATGGTTCCGTTTGCAATTCGTATGTTCTCAGCGTGGAAGTCGCCTTCATCACGGCTGTATTCATAGATTCTAACACCTTCTTGTACGTTTGGTTTCATCTCTAATCCTTTGCGGATAATGAGTGCACCTCCCTTTTGAATGAGTTCTGTATAGTGTCGGAAACTCTCAAGGTAAGCCTCTTTTGTACCATAGATATCCAAGTGGTCAGGGTCTGTTGAGGTGATAACACTCATCCAAGGACGCAACCAATGGAAAGAACGGTCGAACTCGTCTGCCTCAATCACAACAAAGTCGCTATGGTCAGAGAGGATATAATTAGTGCCATAGTTCTTGGAAATACCACCAAGGAAGGCGTTACAGTCCAAATGACTTTGGTGCATAAGGTGTGCACACATACTGGAAGTCGTTGTTTTTCCATGTGTTCCTGCAAAGCAAAGACCCTTATGTGTCCGGGTGAGTGTGCCGAGAACCTGTGCACGTTTCTGAATCTCAAAGCCATTCTCACGGAAGTAAACCAGCTCAGCGTGGTTAGAAGGGATGGCAGGTGTGTAGATTACCAACGTTGATGTTGGTTCTTTGCACGCTGCAGGGATGAGTTGAACATTCTCCTCATAGTGAATGTCCATTCCTTCTTTCTCCAAAGTGTGGGTAAGTTCAGATGGAGTTTTATCGTAACCCGCTACTATCAATCCTTTATGAAGGAAATAACGAGCAATAGCACTCATGCCGATGCCACCTGCACCTACGAAGTAAACTGATTTAATATCTTTGAGTTCCATGTGTTATGTATTCTTTTTCTTTCTTTTGTTTGGGGATAGGACAACGTTCTACAATAGTTTCTTTAAACCCTATCTATTGGAAGATAGCTTTATCCCTTAATGAGTTTGATAACCTCGTCAGCAATAATCTCTGCGGAGTTCTTCAGCCCCATCTTCTTAACATTCTCGCTAAGACTTGCCAACTTCTCATCATTCTTGATGGTATCGAGTGCAAGTTTTATTAAAGTGTCAGGTGCGTCAACGTCCTTTACGCAGAGTGCAGCATCTTTATTGACCAATGCCATCGCATTCTTTGTCTGATGATCTTCTGCCACGTTTGGACTTGGTACCAAGATAACAGGCTTTGCGATAAGCTGGAATTCACTGATAGAACTTGCGCCAGCACGACTGATAACAAGGTCAGCAGCCTTATATGCAGCACCCATATCACTGATAAAGTCCATTATCTTTAGGTTCGGAAGTTCCTTACCCTTCATCGAATCCAATATCTGTTGATGATAGAACTTACCCGTTTGCCATATAAATTGAACGTCTGATTGCTTGATGAGATCAAGGTGTTCAATGACTGAGCGATTGATAGTTCTTGCTCCAAGGCTACCACCAACGAGGAGGATTGTTTTCTTGTTAGGGTCAAGACCGAAACTCTCACGTGACTCTTCAACAGAGAGTGGGGTAGAGAGGACGTTCTGACGAACAGGGTTACCCGTCATGATAATCTTATCAGCAGGGAAGAAACGGTCCATACCTTCGTAAGCAACACAAATCTTCTTCACACGCTTTGACAATAGTTTGTTGGTCACACCTGCATAAGAATTCTGCTCTTGGATAAGGCATGGGATGCCCATCTTTGCACACTCATAGAGCGTTGCACCACTGGCATAACCACCAACACCCACAGCAACCTGTGGCTTAAAGTCTTTTATTATCTGGCGAGCCATACGAAGACTCTTCCAAAGTTTGCAAAGTACTTCAATGTTCTTTAGCTTGTTAGCACGGTCGAAACCTTTGATAGGTAGGCCTTTTATCTCATAACCTGCAGCAGGAACACGTTGCATCTCCATACGTCCATCAGCACCAACAAAGAGAATCTTTGCCTCTGGGTGTTTTGCCTTGATGGCATTAGCAATTGATACTGCAGGGAAGATATGTCCTCCCGTGCCGCCACCGCTGATGATAATTCTTAATTCTTCGTCCATTTGCATCTTCTTTATAACCTACAAAGGTAATCATTTTTTTTATCTTCTTTCAACTTTCACATTCTTTTTAGTCTTCTCTACAGATTAGACTATTGCATGTGAAACTTTCTCAGAAGGTTTCTTTTCTTCTTTCTTTTTCTTTGCCGAACGGCTTACACTGAGTATTACGCCTATGTAGACGCAATTAATGATAGTTGAAGTACCACCCTTACTGATAAGAGGAAGTGGCTGTCCTGTTACTGGCGCCAATCCTACAGCTACTAACATATTGAATAACGCCTGTGTAACCAAGAGGAAAGCGATACCCATAGCGAGAAAAGCAGGGAAAGAATTTTCACACCGGTTGGCTATAATTCCAGTTCTGAACAGAAGGATAATATATAGGAGTGCCACAAAGATGGCTCCTTCGATACCTCCTTCTTCAATGATAATCGCATAGATAAAGTCGGAGAAGGCTTGCGAAAGAAAGTCTCTTTCATTAGAGTTTCCTGGTCCTTTACCAACGACATCTGATGAAGCGATGGCTATGTTAGCATGTGCCACCTGCGCATCTTTATCTAAGTCGTAATCTTTTGGCGCAACGTATTCGTTACTAAAGAATTTCTTGACACGTGCCTTCCAAGTGTCAGCGCGGTGAAGTATTTTACCAAAGAAGCCGGGTGATTCCTCTTGCTGCGCAGCTACCGTCTGTTCTGTAAGGTTTTGCTTGGCAGACAATTCGTCCTCAGCCTTCTTATCATCACCCACGAGCATCACCATAGATAGGACGAAAACTCCAAGTAAGACGATGAAACCTATCAAACGGCCTAACTGATTGAAGGGAACTCTTCCCACAAACATCATCAATATTACGGTCAAACCAATGAGCATCGCTGTGGAAAGATTCTCACCGAGAATCAGGAGAATAATACCACCAGATAGCCACATGATATATTTAAAGGCTTTTCGGTCCGCTCCATGTTCGGTTTGCATTGCGCTAAGAATCTGTGCAATAGCTAATACCAAGGCTCCCTTAGCTAATTCGGAAGGTTGGAATTGAATACCTGCAAAGCTAATCCAACGGCTTGCTCCATTCGTACTTTGTCCTGCTGCAAGTACCCATGCCAGCAATAGTATGGACATGCCCAGTACGATAGGCGTTATGAGTTTGAAGTAACGACATTTAATATTTAATACAACCACCATCAGAGCAATTCCTACAACAAGGATGCTGCAATGGTAGATGATAGGGCTCCAGTAGTTACCTCCTGTGTACGACAGTGAACTTGAGGCTGAATATACCTCAATGATACTGATGATACATAGGAAGAAGAAGACCATCCAAATAACCTTGTCTCCTTTGAATATGTTACTGAGAGATTTATTCTTCATTGTTTTTTGTTCCTTATGGGATTTATTAGCCCAATTAGCCTTATTAGCCCAATTAGCCAGATAAGTCTTTTCCTACAATGCTCTTACATAACTCTTGAACTGTTCGCCACGGTCTTCCATATTCTTAAAAAGATCGAAGCTTGCACAGCATGGACTTAGGAGAACTGTGTCACCAGGCTTTGCTAACTCGGCACAAGCTGCAACACAATCCTTCATGGAGTGGGTGTCGCGGATAGGAAGCCCGAGGTCGTCGAAGTTGTCATGTAGCTTCTTATTGTCAGCGCCAAGGTAGACGATACCAGCACACTTCTGCTTAACTAAGTCCTTAATGCTGTTATAGTCATTTCCCTTATCCTTGCCGCCAATAATCAAGATAGTTGGTGTACGCATGCTCTCAAGTGCATACCAACAAGCATCAACATTGGTAGCCTTTGAGTCGTTGATGTATTGTACACCAGCAACCTTGCATACCTTCTCCAGTCTATGTTCAACGCCAGGGAAGTCGCTCAGACTCTTGCGGATGTTTTCTTTCTTGATACCGCTAATGTCTGAGGCAATACCTGCTGCCAAAGAGTTATAGATGTTGTGACGTCCAGTAAGCGAAAGGTCTTCCTGTTCCATGTTGAATGGCTCAGGCTGCTCAATCGTATACTGTCCTTCTTCAATGTAACCGATACTGCCATTCTCCTTTAATTCAGAGAAAGGATAGCATACAGCATGTACATCAAACTTCTCAAGTTCCTTCTTGATGACAGGGTCATCGTTCCAATAGATAAAGCTATCCTCCTTGGTTTGGTTCTGAATGATACGCATCTTAGCGTCTGCGTAGTTCTCAAACTTGTAGTCATAGCGATCCAAGTGGTCAGGGGTGATATTGAGAAGGATGGCAATATTGGCACGGAAGTCATACATATTGTCCAACTGGAAGCTGCTCAACTCAATGATATAATACTCATGTGGGTCTTCTGCTACCTGCAGTGCAAGACTGTTACCAATGTTACCAGCCAAACCAGCGTCGTAACCAGCATCTTTGAAGATATGATAGATGAGGCTCGTTGTTGTGGTCTTTCCATTACTTCCAGTAATACAAATCATCTTAGAATTGGTATATCGACCAGCAAATTCTATTTCACTAATGATATGTGTACCCTGTGCAATAAGTTTCTGAACCATAGGAGCTTCTTTAGGAATACCAGGGCTCTTGATGATTTCATCAGCATTGAGAATCTTCTCTTCTGTGTGTTGTCCCTCTTCCCATTCTATACCACGGTCATCAAGCATCTTCTTATACTTGTCCTTAATGGCTGACATGTCAGAAACAAAGACATCGAAGCCTTCTTTCTTTGCCAATACGGCTGCGCCGGCACCACTTTCACCGGCACCAAGTATTACTATTCTTTTCATATATCTTTCCTTTCCTTACTCTTGCTTATGTAATGTTTTTGTTTGCTGGCTGCTTACCTCTCTTCGAGTAAACGGTTACTCGCCTCTTGGGTAGTGGTCAGCTGTGTGGTGTATCGTATGAACACCAATGGTGCGAACGCTCCGCACATATCGTGCTAACGGCTCGCACGCCTCGTGCTTATCTTATCTTCAGTGTGATGATAGTCATTGCAGCGAGGATGATAGTCACGATGATGAAGCGTAGTGTAATCTTACTCTCATGCACTGCACTATGTGGTTTTTTCAAGAGATACTTACACTCTGGATCGAGTTGGCTATCTTGTGTACGGAAGTTGTCATGTATTGGTGTGCGCTTAAAGATACGCTGTTTAACACCTTTACGCTTTCCTAACTTGTAGTACCAAACCTGTACGATAACGCTTAAGCTCTCAACAAAGAATACGCCACAGAGAATCGGAAGCATCAACTCCTTGTGAATGATGATAGCACCTACTGCTATGATACCTCCGATGGTAAGACTTCCCGTGTCACCCATGAACACTTGTGCAGGATAAGCATTGTACCAAAGGAAGCCTATCAATGCTCCAATGAATGCCATGAAGAACACAACTAACTCTTCTGAGCCTGGAATGTACATGATGTTGAGGTAGGCTGCGTATTGTATATGGCTACTTACGTAGGCTAATATACCCAATACGACACCTATGATGGCGGAGTTTCCTGCGCACATACCATCCATTCCGTCGTTAAGGTTTGCACCGTTAGAGACGGCAGTGACAACAAAGATAGTCATAAGCACGAAGAGAATCCAGCCACCTGCATTCTTATACTCGCCTAAAAAGCCTACTATTTCTGAATAATCCAGATTATGTAGTTTGACAAATGGGATGGTTGTTTTCAATGTCTTTTCGGCTTGTGCCTCATGTTTTATAACAATTTCTTTACCATTCTGGTTTGCAACCTCAAGGTTCATGTTTGATTTAACGTCAGGAGATGCCCACAGCGTTAAGCCAACAATGAGTCCGATGGTTACCTGTCCGATAATTTTATATTTACCCTTCAGTCCTTCCTTGTCGTGCTTGAATATCTTAATGAAGTCATCCATACCACCGAGGAAACCCAACCAAATGGTTGTGACAATCATCAAGAGCAGATAGATATTACGTAATCTACCTAACAAGACGACAGGAATCAAGAGTGCAACGATGATGATAATACCACCCATTGATGGTACACCAATCTTTTTGACACCAAATGGGTCAATCTGTGCATCTCGTTGTACCTCTGTAATCTGCTTCTTCTTGAGGTATTTAATGAAGCGTTCTCCGAACCATGCAGAGATAATCAGTGCTAATATCATTGCCAAGATAGAACGGAAACTGATGTAGCCCCAAAGGTGAGAACCACTGATACCGAACTGGTCAAGCCAACGGAAGATATAGTATAACATTTTATTTCTCTTTTATGTTGTTCTTACGATAGACGATAGGGTCTCTATTTTAGAATTACTTAATACCGAAGATTTCACGGATAACCTCGTGGTCATCGAAATGATGCTTCACACCATTAATCTCTTGGTAGTTCTCATGTCCCTTACCTGCAACAAGAATAACGTCACCTTTCTGTGCCATCATGGCTGCAGTGCGAATTGCTTCCTTACGATCAGTAATCGTGAGAACCTTCTTGCGCTGTGTAGTGTCAAGTCCTACAAGCATATCATCAATAATAGCCTGCGGCTCTTCGTCGCGTGGATTGTCACTTGTAAGGATGACAGTGTCACTTTGTTTAACAGCCTCTTGAGCCATTAATGGACGCTTTCCCTTGTCACGATGTCCGCCTGCACCGCAGACAGTAATGACATGTCCGCCCTTACCATCAAGTACATCGTGAATAGCACTGAGGACATTCTCCAATGCGTCTGGTGTATGGGCATAGTCAACAACAGCAGTGTAGCCTTCTGGTGATTGGATAGGTTCTAATCGTCCGTTAACACTCTTGAGTGTGCTCATTGCTATTAGGACGTCTTCTGGCTTCTTACCTAACATGATGGCAGCACCATATACTGCAAGCAGATTGCTCACATTGAACTTACCAATGAACTGTACGCCAACCTCTTTGCCGTCAACTTCAAGGTACATACCTTCAAAGTGGCATTCAAGAATCTTTGCACGAAAGTCTGCCATTCGTTTGATAGAATAGGTCTTGACTGTTGCCTTTGTGTTCTGAACCATAATCATTCCGTTCTTGTCATCGGCATTGGTAATGGCAAAAGCGGTCTTAGGTAATCCGTCGAAGAACATCTTCTTGGCATTGCGATAGTTCTCGAAAGTCTTATGGTAGTCGAGGTGGTCACGTGTAAGGTTGGTAAAGATGCCTCCTACAAACTCTAAACCACCTATACGATGCTGATGGATAGCATGGCTGGAACACTCCATGAATGCATATTCGCAGCCTGCCTCAACCATCTTCGCAAGTAGACAGTTAAGCTCTATTGGGTCTGGAGTAGTGTGACTTGCAGGCACTTCCTCATCATTAATATAGTTACATACGGTAGAGAGTAAGCCTACCTTATGACCGAATTCACGGAACATTCTATATAATAAGGTGGCAATGGTTGTCTTACCGTTCGTTCCAGTTACACCAACCAACTTTAGTTTGCGTGATGGTTCTCCATAGAACATTGTGGCAACCTTTCCTGCTTCTTCCTCAGTTGATGCTACTTGAACGTATGTTACCTTTTCATTCAGTTCCTCAGGCATATCTTCAAGTAGGATTGCTACGGCTCCTAACTCAATAGCTTTGCTAATGAATTTATGTCCGTCTACCTGTGTTCCTTTCATTGCGATGAACAAGTGGCCGTTCTTTATCTTACGACTATCAATGTTCACTCCTTTAATCTCAACGTCAATATTGCCTTGGCTGGCAATAACCTTAACGTTTTTGAGTAATTCGCTTAACTTCATATCTTTGTTCTTTTCTTATTCTTTATGATTGTAATCGAAGTGTTCTGCCTTTGTGAAGTGAATGTTTATCCCATTCTTAATTCACATTTCATGCCCCTCTTAACCTTCTCGCCCGGTGCAACGCTTTGTTTAATAACACGACCTCTACCGGTAAGTATTACTTTAATACCATGTTTCTCCATCAAGTAAACAGCGTCGCGAGCCCCCATGCCATGGACGTCAGGGACTATGTTGGCTTTAGGTGTTTGCTCCTTTTGGAAGGTCAATGACTTTCCTTTTATGGTGGTTGTTCCCCATATAGGATTACCAAATGGGTAAGCACCGTTCCAACCATTCGTTATTTGGAAGCCGAGAGAATTCAGCACATAGTCTGTTGCAAGCAGGTTGCCTGTCTTTGCTGTAGGGATTGTTACAGATGAAGCATCGTGTGCATCAGTAACATTCAGCTTCAGACTTTGTGCCATAATGCCTTCCGCAATGTGGTGGAATACAACACCACTCATGCCACCTCCAGATGCTGGAAGGCCTGTCTTCTGTATGCAGACAATACAACTGTAACGTGGTTTGTCGGCAGGGAAGAAGCCTGCAAAGCTGAGGAGATAGTTTGTTCCACCAGTCTTATAACCCAAGGCTCCCTTTGACATCTGGGCAGTACCAGTCTTACCTGCAACGAGGAATTTGTCAGAGCCAGCCTTCTTACCCAAGCCTTCAGAGACAACTTCCGTCAGAATGCGTGTAATATTCTTGATGGTACTTTCCTTTGCAATACGCTCTTTTAATACCTTTGGCGGATTGTTATAGATGACTTCGCCATTTTTTACAATCTGTTTTACAAATCGTGGCTGCATTAGCTTACCACCATTGGCAATCGCATTATAGAAGGTAAGAGTCGATATTGGTGGTATCTGTGTCTCGTAACCAATACTCATCCATGGCAAAGCAGTGGCACTCCAGTTGTCATACTGACCACGGCTATTCTTATGTGGCATGCGGATTCGTGCTGGTGAATAGCCTACAATAGGGACATGGAAATCGGTTGCAAGACCTAAGTCGTAGATACCTTGGACGAATTTCTCGGGGTTCTTGTGGTAGTGCATGTCAATGATACGACTGACACCGATGTTTGAACTGTATTTCAAAGTCCATGGCAGCGTCAGCGTCCCATATCCTCCACGTGTCCAGTTGTGGTCCTTCATGTCTCGTCCGTACATATTCCATACACCCGGTCCAGTCTGAACGGTGTACATAGTATCAACGAGTCCATCATCAAGGATGGTCATAATAGAGGCTGTCTTAAAGACAGAGCCAGGCTCAAGCAAGTCACTTACGGCATGATTTTTAACCTCTCTATATTCGCCATCACTACATTTATCTAAGTTGACAATAGCCTTCACGTCACCAGTTGCGACTTCCATCACAATAGCAACACCTACGTTACCATTTACGTTAGGGTCTTTCAGCTCGTCTAATAAGGCACGCTCTGCCAAGTCTTGCATGCTGACGTCAATGGTAGTTATGATATCAGCACCATCAATAGGTGGTGTGTCTGTGATATCAAGGAACTTGTTACGAACCTTACGACGATGTATGATACCATTTGTACCACGCAGAATAGAGTCGTATGAAAGTTCTAATCCACAGCGAGCTGTATCTTTTGCACCGAACATATCGCCTATCGTACGTTGAGCGAGTGAGCCAAACGGGCGACGACGTGCGTTAAACTCATCCCAGTGGAATCCACTCTTATATTTAGAAAGGTGGAAAATAGGGAGGCTCTGTATCTCTTTAAATGTGTTATAGTCTATGCGCTCGTTCCATATTGCCCAATGCTTACTCTCCTTGTGGTAGCCTTCCATGAGGTACTTCTTGAAGTAGGCTGCTGATTTCTCAGGGAAGATGTTATTCAATCCCTTGCTGATATAGTTGATACTATCGACGAATGCTGTGTCGTTTCCAGCAGCTTTGAGTGCGTTGAAGTCCATGTAAACCTTAAATTCTGGTAATGAACTTGCCATAAGTTGCCCATTACAGCTTAAGATGTTACCTCTGGTAGGCTTTACTGTGACGCTGTCTTTCTTTTGAGAAGCAGCAACTTCCAGCCAGTAGGTTCTACCTGCAGTCATGGTGTAGATAGTCTTACCAATAACAGCTACAGCTACAAGCGACATGATGATCGCTATAACGCTGTAGCGGGGCATTACTTTGCTATTATCAAACTTACTCATATCCTATTTCTCGGGTACATCTATAATATAAGGTGGACGGTCAGACATTTTCAGTACACTGTCCTTTCTTGTTTTCAATATCTCAAGTATATGACTCTCACGTGTCTTCTCTGTGAGTTGACTACTACTTGAAAGCGCACGATACTTAGCGTCCTCTAACTCTTTTTGCAACTTATCAATCTCAATGAGGTACTTCTGTACACTGTATCGATTTGATATGTAGACGATAGTGAAAATCACAGCGGTGATAATCAACCAGATGTTATTACGTAGGAGTCGTGTAGAGAGGATGTCACCTCCAAGGATCTTTCTTAGTGTGAAGTTTGATGATTGTGGTTGCTCATCTTCGCGTGCTTGCTCCTCAATGGCTGCTTTAATCTTTTCTACTTCAACCTCTTCTTCTATTCTTTTTTCTTCCTCCTCCATTAGTGGTGTTGCTACCTCGTTATTCGCAGTAGCTTCTTGTTGATCTTCTATAGTCTCTGCCTTAACGAGTGGCTCTGTGACGTTTATGCTCTCTTCAGTGAAAGCAGTCTGATCTTCTGTGAGAGGATGCTCCGTCAGCGTTGGATTCTTCTTGTCGTTCTCGTCATTCATTTGCTTTCTTTTCTGCTATTCTTAGTTTTGCACTTCGGCTTCGTGGGTTGCGTTCTTGTTCGTCGTTACTTGCAGTGATAACTTTGTTATTGACTAATCGGAATGGCGTTTCTATTCGTCCGAAGAAGTCTTGTTTCACTTTACCCTCTATATTTCCTGACTTCATAATGTTCTTTACCATTCTATCCTCTAAGGAGTGGTAGGTAATAACCGATAGTCTACCGCCAGGGCGAAGCAGTTCAGTTGCTGCCATAAGCATTTCCTTCAAGGCATCCATCTCGTGGTTTACTTCGATGCGAAGGGCTTGAAACATTTTTGCCATGTCTTTCTTTTCGCGTGCCCGCTGAAAGAAAGGTTCTATGGTTGTCAGTAAGTCGTTCGTTGTTTTATATGTTTTCTGTCCTCTTGCCTTAACAATGGCTGAGGCGATGCGGCGCGACTGCTTCAGTTCTCCGTAGAGGTAGAGTATGTCTGCCAATCGTTCTTCATCGTAGTCGTTGAGAATATCGGCAGCAGTTATTCCTGCTCGTTTGTTCATTCTCATGTCGAGTGGAGCTTCGAAGCGGAAAGAGAACCCACGTGTCTCATCATCAAAGTGATGGCTGCTAACACCAAGGTCGGCAAGTAGTCCGTCTATGTATTCTACGCCATAATACCGCATCCAGTTCTTTAGGTATCTGAAGTTGGAGCGAACAAAGGTGAAGCGGTCTACCTGTTCCTCGCTTAAGCCCATATTGTCAATATTCTGCTCGGCATCAGCATCTTGGTCGAAGCTGTAAAGATGACTGCCCTCTGCTAAGCGAGAAAGAATCTCTCGGCTATGTCCTCCACCTCCGAAAGTTACATCCACGTAGACTCCGTTGGCATGTAGGTTCAATCCTTCAATGCTTTCGTTGAGGAGTACTGGGATATGATAACATTCTGCAGTCTTAATCATGCTGTTGATTCTTTTGTGGTTGACTAATCGTTGTTTTGTGAAGGGGTGTCAAGTGAGATGGCTCCCTCCATGCCCATGGTTTCTTCCATGGCCTTGCTGAATTCTTCAGCTGACATGAATGGCTCGTTGTTCTCACCGTTCGCCCAGATCTCAATGCAATCGTCCATTCCTGTAAACCTAATCTGCTGGTCGATATTCGCCATTTTCAGATATCGTTTTGGAATGAGGAAGCGACCGTTTCCATCTAATGTAATCATCTCAACGTCTGTGACATACTGACGATAAATCATCTGGTCGCGACGGCTCCAGCGACTCAAACGCTTGCGGAGTGCGTCCATTCGTTCGTTCCAAACAGACTCGGGGTAGAGAACTAAGCATGGCTCGAAGATATCTTTGCGCAATACCAGCGATTCCTCGCCTGATGCGTTGAGCACCTTGCGGAAGACTGCAGGCAGGAAGGCTCTTCCTTTTGCGTCTGTTTTTGCTTCGATATTGCCTAAGAATCTCATGTTTATTTTTTATAAAGCTGTATTTGGCTTCAAAGTTACACATTTTTCCCCACATATCCCC
>OGGI01000921.1_pt1 | contig 24458 bp, 15 predicted proteins | sample 1571051 | NCBI WGS metagenome assembly OGGI01 (sample SAMEA2582075, study PRJEB24529) | metagenome | biome: Human gut stool | place: China | collected 2011 | reverse complement strand
GGCTAACATTAGAAATGAAAAAAGCAACTGTGTTTTTAGGTAAACACAGTTGCTACGATACACAAATTTATTTATTCGTTTTATAATTTTCCTTCATATTAGAGAAAATATTCGCCAAAACTGGGCCTGAAACGTTGTGCCAGAAACTAAATAAAGCACTTGGTACAGCCGCTATTGGGTTGAAATGTGCTGCGGCTAATGCTGCCCCCAATCCTGAGTTTTGCATTCCTACCTCAATGGCAATGGCTTTGCTATCGACTACATTTAATTTGAATAATTTTGCAGCAAAGAAACCAATTAAATAACCTAAACTGTTGTGCAACACTACTACACTGAAAATTAATAAGCCTGATTCTACAATTTTATCTTTGCTTACCGCAACCACAGCAGCCAAAATTAATACAATTGAAATAACGGAAACTAACGGCATGGTTAGGCTTGCTTGTTCAATTACTTTCTTAAATAACGTACGTACAACTAGTCCCAAGAAGATTGGGAAAAGCACCATTTTTAATACGGATAAGAACATTGCAGATGCATCAATATCTAGCCATTGGCTTGCAAGAACGTAGAAGATTGTAGGCGTTAATAATGGTGAAAGCAACGTAGAAATCGTTGTACAAGCAACTGAAAGAGCTGTATTTCCTTTTGCAAGATACGTCATTACATTTGAAGAGGTGCCGCCAGGACAAGAACCGACTAAAATAACCCCAACAGCTAAATCAGGTGGTAAGTCAAAGATTTTAGCGAGAACAAAAGCGATTGAAGGCATAATAACAAATTGTCCAACTACGCCAATAAAGACAGATTTTGGGTGCTTTGCTACTTCGCCGAAATCATTAAAGGTAAGTGTAATCCCCATACCAAACATAACTAAACCTAATAGGTAAGGAATATAAGGTGCGAAGATTTTAAATTCAGAGGGGAAATAGAAGGCAAGAACAGCAAAAACGATTGCCCAGAGTGCAAAAGTTTTACTGACAAATTGTGTAAGTTTAAGAAGAGTTTGCATATAAAGTCCTATTCATTATTAAAAAATTAAGAAAGGTTCTGATTTTAGAGCGGATTATCCTACTTGTCTATCTTCACTATAAAAAATCAAAAACTACTAAACCACACTCATTTATTTTATCTTTACAATCTGATCTTCATTGCACCCCAATAAAAATTGGGTCACAAATTTTATTTAGTCAGCTGCCAATGGAGTGATTATTACATAATAAATGACCTAATAGGGAGATTACGATAACCAAAATGACACACCAAATGGTACTTGTACCTAGCAAAGTTAAGCCCTAGAATAAAAACAGTAAAAAAGTATTTTCTAAAGTTTGAACTGACAAATTGTGGCAATAATGCTAAGAAGAAAAGTACCATTTTAAGATTTAATACATTAGCAATGACTCATTGTCGATAAATTGTACAGAGAGGTAATTTATCTAAATTAGGGGGATCAACACATTTTAGTGCCTAAGTAGAGCCAATAAGCATCCCCCGCATATTTTAGAATAGTAAGCAGTATTGGAGAGTGAACGACAACGCCTGCTAAACCTAATGAAACTGCTAACACGTGAAATAACATTTTCCGTTTGAGTGCTGAGGGCAGAAATAATGCCTGATTTTTTACTTTTTTCAATGGTGAGGGTAATAATATAAAATACAAGCGGTTAAAAATCCCCAATAATTTACAATATCATTCATCATTTTAATCTTCCTTGTCTGAAATTATCAATAGTTAATAATGTAATAGCAAGAGCTAAACAGATCATTAATATATAAGATTTCGAATCTAAACTTTCGCCAATAATAAATGAAATGGCAAGCATTACTAAAGGTTCCATATAACCTAATAGCCCTAACACATTTACAGGTAATAAATTACTAGAAGCGATATAAGCAATAAATGCAATACCATTTACCAACCCAAACAGAGCAAGAATCGCATAAAGATAATGATTTTCTATTAAGATTGGTTGCATATCCGTTTGAGAAATAAAATATAATGCAAAGGGGGTAACTAACAATAATTCAACAAAAAATGTGGAGAGATTATTAATATTAAAATAGCGACGTAATGTAATATAAAGAGGATAACCAATACCTGCAACAAGCGTTGCCCAAGAAAAAGTGCCAGTTAAAATAACATTTGTGCTTACACCAATAATTGCAAAAATTAAAGAAAGCCACTTTAATAAAGTAAAATGTTCTTTAAATACGATCTTACCTAATGCTACAGCAACGATAGGTAACAATAAATAGCCAATAGACACAGGAATTGCCTGACCATTATTGGGAGCCCACATAAAAAGCCAAAGTTGCGTGCCTGTATTTAGTGCAAGCAATAATAAAATAAAGATAAGCAGTGGATTTTTCTTTATTTTTTGCCAAAGTTGTTTAAAGTTTTTTATCTGTTTAAATAACAAAATCGACAGTAAAATAAATGGAATCAATACAATAATACGAAAACCAAACATACTTTCGCCATTTAACGGACGCAATAAAATTGCAAAATAATACCCCAAGCCAAATAAAAAATTAGCGGTAATACAAAAAAAGACACCTTTTAACATTATTTTACCTTTATTTGTGCTTTATGTTTCCGATGACTACGGCGAACAGCCTGAATACTGTCTAATATTAATAATAAAACGGCAATTAATAAGCAAGACATTAAAATATAAGCATCGGGATTTAATTTTTCACCAATTAAAAATGAGATGAGTAACATCACACACGGTTCAACATAACCCAATAAACCTAATAAATTAAAAGGTAAAATAGTGCTTGCCAACGTATAAGAAATTAAAGCTGCCCCGCTAATAATGCCTAATAAAGCAATAAAAATATAAATATGTGGATTCACCTGTTGCACTGCTTGCATATCGGTGTTAGAAATAAAATAAATTGCCACAGGAATTAAAAATGCAATTTCAAATACAAAACTATGTAAATGACTTAAGCCAAATTTTCGGCGTAAATAAAAATAAATCGGATACCCCGTACAAACAAACACGCTTTCTAAAGAGAGTTTTCCTGCCAAAATAATGTTACTCACCACACCAATAAAGGCAAAAATAATTGCCAGCCATTTATTTCTTGAAAGCGGTTCTTTATAAACGATTTTGCCAAAAGCGACCATAACAATAGGCATTAATAAATAGCCCATGGAAACTTCAATCGCTTTTCCGCTATTCGGTGCCCATAAAAATAGCCACATTTGCCCACCAACAATCATCGAGGTGGTGAGAATCAACAGAAATAATTTTGGCTCACGTTTTAATCGTTGTAGAAATAAACTAAATTCATCCCATTTTTTAAATAACAATAACGCCAAAAATAAGCAAGGAAGCGTTAACACCATACGAATACCGAAGATGCTTTCTCCTGTAAGTGGTTTTAAGTGAATAGCTAAATAATATAAACAACCAAATAAAAAAGAGGCTGTTAAAGAAAAGAGGACGCCTTTTAACATAATGGATAAATGAGAAAATTTATCCTCCCCCATTTACGGAAGGAGGAAGCAAAAGGATAAAAATTAATCTTGTTTATAAGTTTTTAAGAATTTCGCTAATCGTCCAAGTGCTTCTTCAAGCTGATGGACATAAGGCAAAGTCACCACTCGAAAGTGATCTGGTTTATGCCAATTAAAGCCAGAACCTTGCACCAGTAACACTTTTTCTGATTGAAGCAAATCGTAGATAAATTTCGCATCGTCTTTAATGCCATATATCTCGGTGTCTATTTTCGGGAACATATACATCGCCCCTTTTGGCTTCACGCAGGTAATACCTGGAATCTGCACCAATAACTCCCACGCTTTGTTGCGTTGTTCGAGTAAACGTCCACCAGGGAGGATAAATTCATTGATGCTTTGGTAGCCGCCCAGTGCGGTTTGGATCGCATGTTGCATTGGAGTGTTGGCACATAAACGCATAGAAGCCAACATATCCAAACCCTCAATAAAGCCTTTCGCTTGGTTTTTTGGTCCGTTCAATACCATCCAGCCTTGGCGGAAACCTGCCACGCGGTAAGCTTTGGATAAACCATTGTAAGTGACTGTCAATACATCAGGTGCAAGAACGGCGATATGGTGATGAACTGCACCATCGTATAAGATTTTTTCGTAGATTTCATCAGCAAAAATAATCAATCCATGTTGGCGTGCCAGTTCAGCAATTTCTAATAAAATTGCACGGCTATACACCGCCCCCGTCGGGTTGTTTGGGTTAATGATCAAAATCCCTTTGGTGCGTGGGCTAATTTTCGCTTTAATGTCTTCAATATCAGGGAACCACTCATTCTCTTCATCGCAAAGGTAATGTACTGCCTTCCCACCCGCTAGTGTTGCCGCTGCCGTCCAAAGTGGATAATCAGGCATAGGAATGAGGATCTCATCACCTTCATTTAATAGTGCTTGCATCGACATCGTAATCAGCTCAGACACACCATTGCCTATATAGACATCATTCACGTCCATTCCGCGCATATCTTTTGATTGGTAATACTGTACAATCGCTTTACGTGCAGAATACAAGCCTTTGGAATCACAATAACCTTGCGCAGTTGGCAGGTTACGAATAACGTCCACTAAAATCTCATCAGGGGCTTCAAACCCAAATGGGGCAGGATTGCCGATGTTGAGTTTGAGAATTTTATTGCCCTCTTCCTCTAATCGAAGCGCCTCTTTGTGAATCGGACCGCGAATATCGTAACGAACCTGTGCTAATTTATCTGATTTTGGAAAACGTTCCATAATGCTTCCTGTGTTATGTTTAGATTTAAAACGGATTTTTGAACTTTACTCTGATTTTTAAGGAAAAAAAAGAGGATTTGAGCTAAAATAAACACCTTTTTTACAAATAGCGGTTTGATTTTCTGAAAATTTTGCGTATGTCAGTTTTTACTCAATTAGAACAACAACTTAGCGAGCAACTTTCACAGCTGCAATCAACTCAAGAATGGATTCAACTTACGGCAGAAGTCAATTTATCTGTAGAAGAATCTTTGTTATTAGGCTGGCTAAAATCGCAAAATCAGCATTTCCCACACTTTTTCTTTGAAAAGCGAGATGAAAATCAAACGATTGCTACTATTGGGGCAGTAAAAACTTTTTCTTCGTTAGAAGAGGCACAAGTCTTTGTACAATCTACCTCGTTTTCGCTCATTGGTGGCATTCAATTTGAAGGCATTTGCCAATTTGTCTTACCACGCTTGATGCTAGTAAAAAATTCGCAAAATTTGACCGCTTACCTGACATTAAACCTAAGCGAGCAAGTGATTGATTTTACTGAATTTTTTACCGAGCTAAATTCAACTTCTCCTGTTCAAAACTATCAAATATTAGCACCTCAATCTGCTTGCACATTTGAGCAATGGAAAGCCAATATTGAGCAGGCGATTATCCAAATCAAATCGGGCGATTTACGTAAGGTCGTGTTAGCAAACGCCACTCAACTTACCTTTGAAAACCACATTTCTGCTTATAATTTAGTTGAACAAAGCCGAGCAATTAACCTTGGTTGTTACCATTTTTTATGGGCTGAAAATGCACAGAATGCTTTTGTTGGCTCAACGCCTGAACGTTTGTATTATCGCAAGGGTAATCAACTTTTTACTGAAGCTTTGGCTGGAACGGTTGCCGTTTCTGATAATCCAATCGAAACTGAGCAAAATGCTCAATGGTTGTTAAAAGATACCAAGAATATCTATGAAAACCAGCTTGTAGTGGAAGATATTGAGGCGCATTTGAATAGTTATGTGGAGGCATTTGAGGTACATCTACCTGAAATCAAACGTTTACATAATGTACAACATTTAAGAAGACGGATTGAGGCAACTTTAAAAGCGGATGTGCTCGATCAAGATTGCTTACAACAAATTCACCCAACCGCAGCCGTTGCAGGCTTACCGCGTGCTAAAGCAAAGCAATTTATTGCCCAAAATGAATCTTTTAAACGCGGTTGGTATGCGGGGACATTAGGTATTTTCAACCCGCAAGAAGCAGAATTTTGCGTTACCCTTCGTTCAGCCAAAATTGAACATAACCAGATCACATTTTATGCAGGGGCGGGCATTGTTGAGGAATCAGAGCCTGTTTCTGAATGGCAAGAAATTGAGCGAAAATCGCAAGCGTTGTCTAAATTATTAGGTTAATCACGCCAACCCGATAAAAATCGCTAATAACAACGGTGCAGCAAGGTTTACGATAAAACCAAAGCTAATTGCAAGCGGTACAACTTGCATTCCTCCCGATTTTTGAATAATAGGTAAGGTACAATCTAGCGAGGTTGCACCGCCTAATCCTACCGCTGTGGATGGGAAATTCCGCATAAAAAATGGGATCATAAAGAGACATAAAATTTCACGGGAAAGATCGTTGAAAAAGGCGATACTTCCATAAAAAGCCCCCCACGCATCGTGCATCAAAACACTTGAGAGCGAATACCAACCAAAGGCAGAAGCGTAAGCAAGCCCTTTTATTACAGAGAAATCGAGCCACCAAGCAGCAATCACACCACCGACCAAACTGCTCAGTATAAAGACGATAGAGGTTTGAATGCCCCGTTTATTCAAAAAAACTTCTCGCAATGGAATGCCGCTATTTCTGAGTTGAATGCCCACGCCGAAAATCATTACTACCAGTACAACAGAACTTGCGTGCGAAGGAAATACAAAGAAATCTTTGGTGAAAAAGCCAAATAGCCCCCCGAGAATAGTCACCCCAATCAATTTTAACGACATCATTAATTGTGCTAACCGAGAAGGCATTTTATCTTGTGCAACAACTTCGCGAGCCATTGGCTGCCATTTATCATAAATCACAAGGCTTAAGATGTTGCAGGTGTGTATAGAAAGGCTAAGTACTAATGCCGCTGAGCCAATTTGCGGGAGTTTTTCGACAATATTATCCAACTGCCCAAGCGAAACACCGATGACGAGCAAAATCAAATAGAGGCAAAGGCTCACAATGCGATTAATCCAATGCAAAATCGCTGGGTGAGAAATGCGAGAAAAATAACCTAAAAAGAGAGGGATAAGCACAATCGACAAGCCGTATAACATTATTTTATGCCTTGGAGAATGAATTATTGTGGAAATTTTACCAGTATCCAGCTAAAATAAAACTGGTTTTATATCCATTTATAAGCGGTGTATTTCGAAGGAAGTTTTACAAATGACGGCAGAGCAAAAAACGAGAAAAATTATCCATATTGATATGGATTGCTTCTATGCCGCCGTTGAAATACGGGAAAATCCTTTGTTAAAAGGTAAACCCGTTGCGGTGGGTGGCAAGGCAAATCAGCGAGGTGTGCTCACCACTTGTAATTACGAGGCGAGAAAATTTGGTTTACATAGTGCGATGGCAACGGCAACAGCATTGAAGCTCTGTCCAAATTTGATTTTGCTGCCTGTTAATATGCCGTTGTATAAATCAGTTTCCTCACAAATTCATCAGGTTTTTCAACGTTACACCCAGATTATCGAACCGCTTTCATTGGATGAAGCCTATTTAGATGTAACCGATTGTGAACAACATTCTGGCTCTGCAACTTGGATTGCGGAAAATATTCGCCAAGCAATTTGGAATGAATTGCACCTTACAGCTTCAGCAGGTGTCGCTCCGCTTAAATTTTTGGCAAAAATTGCTTCCGATCAGAATAAACCAAACGGTCAATTTGTGATTCCGCCTGAAGAGGTGCAAAATTTTGTTAAAAATCTACCGCTTAAAAAAATCCCTGGTGTGGGTAAAGTCACTCAAGAGAAGCTCGCACAAATGGGCTTACTCACTTGCCAAGATGTTCAACAAAGCTCGCAAACGGTGATTTATCAAGAGTTTGGTAAATTTGGACAACGCTTGTGGGATTTCTGCCACGGTATTGATATTCGTGAAGTAGAAGTAGATCGCCCACGTAAATCCCTTGCGGTTGAAAATACGCTTTTGCAAGACATCAACACGCTCGAACAGGCAGAACTGATTATCGATGAACTTTATCACAAGCTGCTTTTCCGAATTCAACGTAACTGGGCTGATACGCCTTTACACGAATTTAAGAAACTAGGGATTAAGCTGAAATTTGATGATTTTAATCAAACAACAATTGAACGCACTACAGATGGATTAGTATTTGAACGCTTTATAGAATTATTGCATCAAGTTTGGGAAAGACGAAATGAACGTAAAATCCGCTTAATTGGCTTGAGTGTACATTTTCCAAGCAGAAAAATTACAAATCAGTTAAATTTATGGGAATAAATGTTGTCTGATAGCTTGAATTCTCAGACATTTCCCTCATTATAGGGAGAGTTTTTTACCTTTATTTGGAGTTTAATCAATGGCAAAACGTGTCATTCTCTTTTTATTAACCAATCTTGCAATTACCTTTGTATTAGGGATTGTGTTAAACATTATTTTTAAAGTAACGGGCATTCAAAGCCAGAGTACCGCAGGCATTTTGGTGTTATCGCTTGTGTTTGGTTTTTCAGGTTCTTTAATCTCCCTGTTCTTATCAAAAACAATGGCATTACGTTCAGTAGGGGCGGAAGTAATTCAACAACCTCGTAACCAAGCAGAACAATGGTTGTTCAACACCGTTCAACGTCAATCTCAACAAGCGGGCATTCCAATGCCAGATATTGCGATTTACCACTCTGCTGACGTAAATGCATTTGCAACGGGGGCAACTAAAAATAACTCGCTTGTCGCAGTAAGTACAGGCTTGTTAGACAATATGACCGAAGATGAAGCAGAAGCAGTTGTTGCTCACGAAATTGCCCACATTACGAACGGTGATATGGTAACAATGACTTTATTGCAAGGTGTGTTAAATACTTTTGTGATTTTCCTTTCTCGTATGATTTCAACTGCAGTGGCAAGCACCAAAGATGAAAATGGCAACTCAAGCACAAACACGATGGTGTTCTGGATTGCAGATATTGTTTTACAAATGGTATTTGGTGTGATTGCAACCATGATTGCAATGTGGTTCTCTCGCTACCGCGAATACCGTGCGGATGCGGGCTCTGCTAAATTAGTGGGTAAAGAGAAAATGATTATGGCATTACAACGTTTACAACGTGTTCATGAACCGCAAGAAATGGAAGGTTCATTAGCAGCATTTATGATTAACGGTGTGCGTTCAAAAGAATTCTTTATGAGTCACCCTCCACTTGAAAAACGCATTGAAGCGTTGAGAAATTTATAAACTAAAAGGGCAGTTCTACATAATATCGAATTGCCTTTGGCATGCTGAAATAAATATCTAAAATATGCCGTCATAGTAGATAAAACAGTTGTTAATGTTTATTTTTCAAAAAATTAGCAACTGTTTTTTATTTAAAAAACCCTTTATAAACATAACCTTACGTCTTTTAGTTTATCCGTTGAGATTATTTAATTGGTGCTTAAGATGCTTAAATAATCCCTCAAGTCTATTTTCGTCCTTTCAATTTTTATTTCGGCATGATTTTTTAAGATAAAATTCATTTTTGAACTCTCTAGCAATGTTTTTGCAATTATTTTTAACTCTTTACCCGCTTGTGATTGATGTTTTATTCCTTAACTTTCTCATCACGATGGCTATCATATGAAACTGGCACACCTGCACTGGTGCATTAAAAAGATCTTTCATTAGACCTTGCCCGCTCTCATAGGTAATTGATTGAATTATATAATCTTTTTCTCGTAATCGATCCAAAGTAAGAGTGTAGTAAATATCTTTTTCTGTCCGTATAAAATGATAGCTAACAACCTTATCTGTTTTCGAATCCCTCAGGACTAAAACACCTGAATAGTGATGGAAAAAAGTTATATCCATGATGCTCAGATATCTATTTTTAGGTGATTTTAAATGCGATTTAGGGGCTTTACCAATATATCTTTGGATTGTACTGACAAACATTGATATTTTATTGAAAGTTGCTGGTAGGTTTGTTTTCCAGAAGTGTTATCAGACTAAATTTTAATAGAAGCTAATTTATTCCTAAGGATAAAGGTTTTATTACATTGATGGTAAAAGTAACGCTGAACATTATTTTGTTCATTTTTCAAAAAGAGAGCTTAAAGCCTTGTAATATAAGGCTTTAAGCCACTTTTCACCAACACTTTGGTCTATTATATAGAGATTATTGAATCGCTTTCGTTCTCGTTGTTTTCTTTACCTTCACCGTTTTGCTCGGCACAATTTCAATGCCAAGCGGTGGATTTTCAAGGGCGATTGCCAATACTTCGTCAATGGTTTCCACAGAATGAATCGAAAGTGCTGCTTTCGCATTAGCTGGAATCTCTTCCAAGTCTTTCTCGTTCTCTTTTGGAATGATGACAGTGGCAATGCCGCCACGATGTGCCGCTAAAAGTTTCTCTTTTAAGCCGCCGATTGGTAACACTTTACCACGCAAGCTGATTTCGCCTGTCATCGCCACTTCTTTACGCACAGGGTTACCTGTGAGGCTAGAAATCAAAGCGGTACACATTGCAATACCTGCACTTGGACCATCTTTTGGCGTTGCACCATCTGGAACATGGACGTGAATATCGCGTTTCTCGTGGAAGTCGTCAGCAATACCGAGTTTATCAGCACGTGCACGCACGACCATCATCGCTGCTTGGATAGACTCTTTCATCACATCGCCTAAAGAGCCAGTGTAAGAGAATTTACCTTTACCTGGTACAGAAGCGGTTTCAATGGTAAGTAAATCCCCTCCGACTTCTGTCCACGCCAAACCTGTTACCTCACCTACGCGGTTTTGATTATCCATTTTGCCGTAGTCAAAGCGTTTCACACCTAGGTAATCGGTAATGTTATCTTCATTGACTGTAATAGATTTTAATTTTTTATCCAACACTAACGCTTTTACTGCTTTACGGCAAATTTTGGCAATTTCACGCTCAAGGTTACGCACACCCGCTTCACGGGTATAGTAGCGAATAATGCTCATAATTGTACTATCTTCAATGGTCAATTCACCTTGTTTCAAGCCGTTGTTTTCTTGCTGTTTCTCAATTAGATGCTCACGTGCAATGTGTAGTTTTTCATCTTCGGTATAACCTGAAAGACGAATGACTTCCATACGGTCTAATAACGCAGGCGGAATGTTCATTGAGTTCGAAGTTGCCACAAACATCACATCAGACAAATCGTAATCTACTTCTAAATAGTGGTCGTTAAACGCTTTGTTTTGCTCTGGATCTAACACTTCCAATAATGCAGAAGCAGGGTCGCCACGCATATCTTGTGCCATTTTGTCTATTTCATCGAGCAAGAAGAGCGGATTTTTCACGCCTACTTTTGCCATTTTTATCATCAATGAGCCTGGCATTGAGCCGATGTAAGTACGACGATGCCCGCGAATTTCTGCCTCATCACGCACGCCACCTAACGCCATACGCACATATTTACGCCCCGTTGCATTTGCAATGGATTGACCAAGCGAGGTTTTCCCCACCCCAGGTGGACCGACTAAACAGAGAATTGGGCCTTTTAACTTGTTCAAACGGCTTTGCACCGCAAGATATTCCACGATGCGTTCTTTCACACGCTCTAAGCCGTAATGATCTTTATCTAAAATCTCTTGGGCTTTCGCTAAATCCTTTTTAACCGCCGATTTTTTATGCCACGGCATTTGTAAAATCCAGTCGATATAACCTCGAATAACTGCTGCTTCAGACGAGCTTTGTGGCATCACTTTGAGCTTTTTAAATTCCGCTTCGGTTTTTTCCAACACGTCCACAGGTAATTTCGCTTCATCAATTTTTGTTTTTAGTTTATCTAATTCGCTCTGCTCAACATCTTCATTATTGCCGAGCTCTTTTTGGATCGCTTTGATTTGCTCATTTAGATAGTAATCACGCTGATTTTTTTCCATCTGCTCTTTCACGCGAGCACGAATGCGACTATCCATCTGCATCGAATCAAGCTCAGTTGCCATTGCAATCAACAAAGCTTCGAAACGTTTGAGTAAACTAACCTCTTCTAAAAGCTCTTGTTTTTTCGCAACAGGCGTTAAAAGATTGGCTGAAATCGTATCCACTAAACGTTCTTGATCGGTAATTTTTTGTAATTTAACTAAAATCTCAGCAGGAATCTTTTTGTTATTTTTAACGTAATTTTCGAACTCGGCAAAAGTAGTTTTTGCCAGTGCATCTAACTCTTCAGATTCAACATTATCCGTTGTTTCAATCACACTTAATTCAGACCAAAAACCCGATTCATCATCGTGAGCTTTCTCAATTTTTGCACGAGTTTGACCTTCCACCAACACTTTCACCGTACCATCTGGCAGATTTAGCATTTGGATAATATTAGCAGTTACACCGATGTCATAAATATCGTCTAATGTCGGATTTTCATTTTGCGGATCTTTTTGGGTAACAAGAAACAGTTGCTTGTTTGCATCCATCGCAGCACGTAGTGCAAGCACCGACTTTTCACGTCCAACGAATAATGGCATTACCATATTCGGGAACACCACTACATCACGCAGTGGCAAAAGTGGCAATGCAATAGTTTTCTTTTTTCTTGGTGCCATAAATTTGCTCTCTTCTTTGGTTTTAAAATAATTTTCCCATTATGGGGGGTAAAAATGGAAAAACAAGTGATTTTATTACTTTTAATAAGAGTTAAATAAAAATTCCCTCACTAAATAGCAAGGGAATAAGTAAAAGTAAGTATCAATGAATTATCCAGCTCTTCTTGCCTCAATCACATCATCAAGAAGCGTAATGCGAGCCAAGATTTTATTCAGCATTGCCACATTGTTCATCTGAATTTCCATATTGATAATTGCAAGGCTACGTTTGGCATCAATACGGCTAGCAACGCTTAATACATTAACTTTCTCGTTTGCCATAATTGCACTCACATCACGCAGTAAACCATTACGGTCGTTGGCAATAATACGAATGGTAAGACTTAAGCCTTCGCCAGCATAACTTCCCCATTGGGCTTCTACCACACGAGCTGGATTAAGGCTTTGTAATTCAAACAGCTGTTCACAATCAGCTTTGTGAATTGAAATACCGCGCCCTTGAGTGATGTAGCCTACAATCGGATCGCCTGGAATTGGTTGGCAGCAGCGTGCAATGGAGTGCATCAAGTTACCCACGCCTTCAATAATTACTTGACCATTTTGGGCTTTTTGATGTGAGTTTTTATTAAGCTGTTTCAATACCGCTTCATCTTCTTGCTCGGCGGTAGGTTTAATTAAACGGCTTTGTAAATAGTGGCTAAGCTGGTTGAGTTTAATATCGCCACCGCCAATGCCAGCATACAGATCATCCATCTGTTTGAGGTTGTAACGTGGCAATGCATAGGTTTCAATCTGTTTGTGCGTTAAACCTAATTTGGTCATTTCTGCTTCAAGGGCTTCGCGTCCAATCGGGATATTTTTCTCACGATCAAGTTTTTTGAACCACGCAATAATTTTGGAACGTGCTTTTGAGGTGTTCACAAAGCCTGTGTTTGGATTAAGCCAGTCACGACTTGGATTAGGTTGTTTTTGGGTAATAATTTCAACCTGATCGCCCATTTTGAGATTGTAGGTAAATGGCACAATCTTGCCCGCTACTTTCGCCCCAATGCAGCGGTGACCAATTTCACTATGAATTGCATAAGCAAAATCAAGAGGTGTCGCATCTTTTGGCAAATCAATCACTTCACCACGCGGAGTAAAGACATAGACGCGATCGTCAAACACTTGTGAACGCATTTCATCGAGTACATCACCAGAGTCCGCAATATCATTTTGCCACGCTAAGAGTTTACGCAGCCAAACGATTTTCTCTTCATAGCCTGAACGTCCCGCAGTTGCCCCTTCTTTATATTTCCAGTGAGCGGCAACGCCAAGTTCGGCATCATCGTGCATTTTTTGCGTGCGAATTTGCACTTCAATAGGTTTATCGCTTTTGCCAAGCACTACGGTGTGAATAGATTGATAGCCGTTAGGTTTAGGTTGAGCGATATAGTCATCAAAGTGCTCTGGTAGATGTTTATATTGGGTATGAATAATACTCAGTGCAGTATAGCAATCTTCTAATTTTGGCACGATGACGCGTACAGCACGAATATCAAACAATTGATCGAAACGCAGATTTTTTTTCTGCATTTTTTTCCAAATGCTGTAAATATGTTTTGGGCGGCCATAAACCTGCACTTCGTCTAATTCTTCTTTGAGTGAAGCGGTTAAATCTGCCACAAAGTTTGCAATATATTTTTCACGATCGACACGGCGCTCTCCAAGATCGATTTTCGCAATTTGGCGGTAACATTGCGGGTGCAGCGCACGGAAGCAGTAATCTTCAAGCTCCCATTTCAATTGTCCAATACCCAAACGATTGGCAAGAGGAGCATACACGTGTGAGCACTCTTTTGCCGCAAGTACAATATCTTCTTCGCTATAACGATTTTTGGTTCTGAGATAAGTAATGCGTTCGGCAAGCTTGATGACCACACAGCGGAAATCATCCACCATTGCCAACAGCATACGGCGAATATTGTCGATTTGCAGATCGGATGCAGAATTAGATGAGAGTTGGCGGATGTTTTCCATCTCCAACACGCCTTTTACCAAGTTTTTCACTTGGTTGCTGAAATCCTCTTTGACTTGCACAAGGTCAATAATATTGCCTTTAACAAGAGGGAAAAGCATTGCGGCAACAAGGCTATCATCATCCATATTCAAGCCATAGAGAATTTCGACCATTTCAATGCCATCCCACATTAATTCATATTGAGTGGGGTCTAGCTTTTCTTGCGAATATCGCCACGCATTCTGCAATTTATCAAAGGTAACAGGAGACATATGCAACGAATCACTCCAACCAGCGAGTTCAAATGTTGCAGGGTTAAGTTCGTGAGAGTGTCGAATAGCTACCATAAAACCTCCATTGTAATGCAGAGTATAAACGTATTAGGTTGCACTCCATTATAGCCTAAAATAGGGTGAAAAAAAGCCTAGAATTTCCATTCTAGGCTCTCAATTCAAATTGGCTTATAGATAGAATTTCTCTACAAAGTTTAATTTGTCATCAAGTTTTAACACTAATGGCTGCCCCGTTGGGATTTCGAAATCCATAATTTCAGCATCAGAAATACCGATAATGTGTTTTGCTAATGCACGTAATGAGTTACCGTGAGCAGTGACAAGAACACGTTTACCAGATAATAATGCTGGTGCGATTTGGTCTTCCCAGAATGGTAAAACACGTTCCAATGTGATTTTTAAGTTTTCTGCGTTTGGAATCACATCTTTTGGTAAGTGTGCATAACGGCGGTCATTGTGTGCAGAATTTGGATCTTGCGGATCTAAGTCAGGAGGAGAGATGTCGTAAGAACGACGCCAGATGTGCACTTGCTCATCACCATATTGTTCCGCTGTTGCTTTTTTATCTAAGCCTTGTAATGCACCGTAGTGACGTTCGTTTAAACGCCAGTTTTTCACTTGAGGAATCCATAATTGGTTAGATTCTTCTAATACGATGTTACAAGTTTTGATTGCACGGGTTAATACAGAAGTGAATGCGATATCAAATTCGTAACCAGCGTCTAATAATTTTTTACCCGCTGCTTTTGCTTCTTCGATACCACGTTCTGTTAAATTAACATCACGCCAACCTGTAAATAAGTTTTTAGCATTCCACTCACTGAAACCGTGGCGAATAAAGACTAATTCCATAGGAGCTCCTATTAAGTTGAGTTGATTATGAAAACGGGCTATTTATAGCAAAAAATCCTTGATTTTTAAAGGGTGAGCCACTTTCTTTTTGTAAAAGGGTATAAAAAGTCGTAGAAAAGCTGATTTTCCTCAAAAATTTCACTAGAATAGGCACTGTTTACATCTGCTCTCTTAAGGAATTTTTTGTGAAAATTCACCATCTTTTTGTTCTTATATTTAGCTTATTTGGTTTAAATAGCCTAATTGCGATAAGCAACGCTAATCAGCTTTCTGAAATCAACCAAAAAATCGAAAAACAGAAAAGTAAAATCAATGAAAACCGCCAAAAACGTAATGTGTTACAGGCTACGCTTAAACAGCAAGAAGTAGAAATGGGACAAGTTTTTACCAAACTAAAAGATACCGAGAGTTCATTGGCGGATATTCGAGCTTCGATTAAACGTACTGAGCAAGAGATCAAGCGGTTAGAGCAGCAAGAAAAAGAGCAAAAAGAGCGATTAAAAGAGCAGTTGGAATCAGCGTATCGTTCGGGCATTCATCCTTCTGCACTTGAGCGGTTGATGTCTGATTCTGCAAAAAATGCAGACAGAATGACCGCTTACTATGAACATATCAATCAAGTTCGCATTGATTTAATTAACGATTTACGCCATACTCAAGACGAGCTAAAAGCTCGCCGAGATGAGCTAAAAGGGCAGCAGAAAGGGCATCAGACGCAGCTTTCGACCCAAAAGCAGCAAGAGCAAGATCTAAAAAAAATGCAGCGTGAGCGTGAAAATACGTTAAAGTCGATTGATAAAACTCTTGAAAAAGACCAAAGCCAATTAGAAGAATTAAAGGCAAATGTCGTAGCTCTTCAACAAAAATTAGTGGTAGCAACTCGCCAAGCAGAAGAGCAGGAAAAACGCGATATTGCCCAGTTAGACGCCAAGAAAAGCCGAGAGGAGAACCGTAAAGCCACGGAAAGCGAGAAGCAGCAAGTACGAGCTGGCAGTGGTTTAGGTTCAAGCAAATATCCTATGCCTGTTTCAGGTAAAGTGGTCACTAAATTTGGTAATGGTTGGAATGGTGTGGTCATATCAGCTAATGCTGGCACCCCTGTTCAGGCTATTGCGGGCGGTAAAGTGATGGTAGCGGGCTGGTTACAAGGCTATGGCAATGTTGTGGTCATTAGCCACGGTCGTGAAGATTTATCTGTTTACGGCTACATCCAAAGCATTTTAGTTAAAGAAGGATCCCGTGTTTCTGCTGGGCAAACAATTGCAACCGTGGGGAACTCTGGCGGTCGAAGTAGCCCCGCCCTTTATTTTGGTATTACCCGTGCTGGGGTAGCGGTAAACCCGTTGAGGTTGGTGAGATAAGTTTATTACTGTCACCATCCTAAGACTCTCGCTCTAGATTATGCATCAATCAGCTCCTATAGGGCTGAAATGACCAAATGATTGCTGCCCCGTAAGAACATATTTATAACTAACCTAGGGAGTGTAGCCCTAGGGAATTACTGAACTAAAGTCCTAAATTTTAGGCATTTCAAGGAAATAACGTGCATTTTAAACTTCGTTTTTTAACATTTTGTTGCCTAGTGGCAATCTCTTCATTGAGTTATGCAGAAGAAATCGCAAAAAAAGAACATTCGACCGCTTCTGAACCGTCAGAAAATAGAAAACAAGCTCAAGTCGATTTAGAGGTCAAAGGTATTGCAAACAGAGATAAAGATGCTTGGGCAAATGTACAGATTTTTTTATCTCAAATTGCTCCCGAATATGCCGATGGTTCGGATCGTTACCAATATTTAGTCAAAAATGCGGTCGATAAAGGCTTGCGTGCGAAAGGTTTTTACAATACCAAATATCAGTTTATGCTAGAACCGCGTGAAGGAAAAAAAACACTTTTGGTATTGAATGTTGAGCTTGATAAAGAAACCGTCAAAATTAATGAAACGGATGCACAGATTACTGGCGAAGCGAAGACTGATCCTGATTTTGAACAGCTGCTCACCATCATGCCGAAAAAAGGGGCAACCTTATATCATCGCGTTTATGATAATTTCAAAAGTAGCCTAGAAGGTCTCGCCTTTAAAAAAGGCTATTTTGATGGGCATTGGCTCTATCATCGCCTTGAAGTATATCCAAACGAGCATTCTGCCGATTGGCGATTAGGTTACGACAGCGGTGATCGTTATCGCTATGGAGAAATCCAATTTACTGATAATCAAATTCGTGAAGATTATTTGCGAAATATTCTTAAAATCCACACGGGCGAGCCATACAACAGCAACGATTTAACTACACTGACTTCGGATTACACATCAAGTAATTGGTTCTCTTCCGTATTGGTTGAGCCAAAACTGAATGAAGAGCAAAAAACGGTGGATCTCAATGTACTGTTCCAGCCACGTAAGCGTAATGAGATGGAAATTGGTTTAGGTTTTGCAACAGATGTTGGCCCTCGTTTGCAATTTAACTGGAAGAAGCCTTGGATTAACAGCCGAGGACATAGTTTTGAATCACGCACTTACATTTCTCAGCCTGAACAGACTGCAGAATTTGGCTACAATATTCCTGTGCGAGCGAACCCGATTCACTACTATTACCAAATGTCTGGCGGGATTGAGCGTGAAGATCAAAATGATACCAAATCAACCGCTGCAACTTTGGGCTTAATGCGATTTTGGACACGTGAGACAGGCTGGTCGTTTTCGACTGGCTTGAAAGTGCGCTACGATTCCTTCACGCAAGCAAATATTTCTCATAAAACGTTGCTGATTTATCCAACAGCATCATTAAATCGCACCCGTTCAGATGGACGTCGTTTCCCATTGTGGGGCGATACGCAAAAATTAACGGTAAACTGGGGTTCGAAAGATCTGACTTCGGATATTAATTTTTATAGTTGGAAACTCTCTAGTGCTTGGATTCGAACTTACTTTAAAAATCACCGCTTTGTACTACGTGGCGAGGTGGGCAGTATTCACGCTAAAGAGTTTGAACGAATACCACCTGCATTACTCTATTTTGCAGGAGGAGATATGAGTGTGCGAGGCTTTGGCTATAAAGATATTTCTCCACGTGATCCAAATAACGGAAAACGGATAGGTGGTTCTCGTTTAGCCACAGGTTCGGTGGAATATCAATATCAAGTTTACCCAGATTGGTGGGCAGCCGCTTTTTATGATACAGGATTAGCTTCCAACAAATTCAACCGCAAGGATTTACATGCTGGAGCAGGCATCGGAGTGCGTTGGGCATCCCCCATTGGTTCTATCAAACTTGATGTCGCAACGCCCGTGAAATCGCCAAGTAATAAAAAAGGCGTGCAAATTTATATTGGATTAGGTTCAGAACTTTAGTATGCAAGAACAAGAAATGACAGAAAAATCAAGCGAAACAGAAAGCAAACAGTCAGTTACAAAACCAAAAACAAAGGGCAAGTTTCTCCGTTGGGTGTTGTGTGGGATTCCGCTACTTTTAGTTGGAGGGATAGGCTATCTTACTACAGGTTACGGGCAACGCTCGGTCATTCATTTGGCTGATCACTTATTAGATGAACTTTCTATTAAGCAGGTTGAAGGTAGCTTGCAAGAAGGACTAACGCTTACCAATACCCAATACAAAATGGCGGGTGTGGATGTTTTTACTGGCCTAGCACAGTTACATTTCGATTTTTCTTGCTTATGGAAATATGATGCTTGCTTTGAAAACTTGAGCTTAAAAGATATGCAAGTTGCGATTGACACCAGCAAACTTCCGCCATCTCAACCTCAAGAAGAAAGCAAGCCTTTTACCGAACTTAACCTACCGCTTGGGATTACTGCGAAAAAGATTGCGTTAGATAACATCAGCGTGAAAGTGGATGAGTTAGATATTCAACTTGATCATTTCCAGTCGGGCATTCAAGGTAAAGGACGTTCTGTTATCCTTTTCCCAACCGAGTTAAATGGCTTGGCAATTTCGCTTGCTCCAATGGAAGCAGAGGATACGGAGGCGAAACAAGCAGTTCAATCTGAAGAACAACAACCTGGAAAAGAGCCGATTGATTGGGCAGCTATTCAGCAAACGCTAAATTCACCATTTTTAACCAAAAAACAACCGCTTGTTTTGCCGCTTGATTTCAATATTGAACAGCTGAATTTAGCTAATATCAATATAAGCCAAAAGCCGTTAAATCTAAATGAGAAACCGAGCCAGGTTTTTAATTTAGATCAGGCAACCTTAAAGGCAAAAGCAGATCACCAAACGGTTGAAATTAGCCGTTTAAATCTGAAAAGTCAGCAAGGCAATCTTTCCGCACAAGGGCTGCTGATGCTAAACGGGGATTACCCGCTTGATTTGCAACTACACGCAGAAGGTTTACAAAACTTCTCATCGGCTATTCCTATGAATAATGCCGATGTCGCCCTTTCTGGCGATCTTTTCCAGAAAACTGCTTTAAATGTAAAAACGATAGGGGCTATTCAAGCCGAATTAACAGGTGATATTGCGTTAACCACGGAGAAAAATCCGTTTAATCTCAGCCTAAAAATCCCATCAGCAAGCTATGCTATCACGCAGGATAAAAATGATCCGCTGAAATTAAATAATGTTGCATTGAATTTACAAGGCAATATGAGCCATTATCAACTCTCGCTTTCGGGCAATGCGAAGGGAGCGAATATTCCTGCTACAAGTGTGAATTTAAAAGGCAATGGCACTATTACCCATTTTGCCATTGATGACCTAAATTTAACCGCTTTAGACGGCAAAGCTCAGCTTTCTGGCTTAGTGGATTGGCATGATGGAATAGAATGGCAAAGTAAATTACAGCTCAATAATATCAACACAAAATCTCTCTCCCCAGATTGGGCTGCAGTGTTAAGTGGCGATCTTGAAAGTAAAGGTTATGCCGCTCGCGGGGAAGATCACAACGAATGGGTGGCGGATGTGCCCAAAATAGACATCAAAGGGACGCTTTCGCAACGTACTTTACAACTTCAAGGACAATTGAAGTCCGATCATCAAACTTTATTGAACGTGCCAAATGCAACCTTGATTTATGGCGAAAATCGTATTGCAATGCGGGGCGTGTTGGGGGATCATTCAAATTTTATTGCCAAGTTAAACGCCCCAGATTTACAAGGTTTAGTACCTCATTTAAAAGCAGGAATTAAAGGCGATGTGATACTTTCAGGTAAGGTTAGTGAACCTAATCTAGATTTGGATCTTATTGCCAATAACGTGGCGTATGATAAGCTAAATCTACAACATTTAACCGCTAAAGGTAAAGCAACCTCCGAAAAAACAATTCAAGGTGATGTTACCATTACACTTCAAAAATTTGCTTATGGTGAAATTAAAGTTGAAAAAGCCGATCTCTATGCGAAAGGCTCGGAGGTACAACATAGCCTCACATTCAACGTAAAAGGCAACCCGATCTCAGCTAATTTGCAACTTTCTGGCAAATTTGACCGCTTGCAACAGGTGTGGAATGGACAAATTAACCAATTAGTAATTGAAAACCAAGAACTAGGCAAGTTTAAAACTAATCAAGCTGTGAATGTGAATTACAACAATCAGCAAATTAACGCTCAAGTGTCTCCACATTGCTGGTTAAATTCGCACGCAGAACTCTGTTTCCCACAAACCTTTAATGCAGGGCTAGAAGGAAAAATTCCATTTGAGATCAAACGGTTAGATTTAGCAATGCTAAAAAGCTATTTAGATAACAGCACGCAATTATCAGGCATTCTTTCGGCAAAAGGTGATGCAGCGTGGTTTAAAAACAGAGCACCGCAAGTAAATTTAGAGGTTAATTCACATAGCTTAAAATTTACGCAAGCTTTATCGGAGGGTAAAACGTTCCCAATTACTGCGAGCCCACTTAAAATCAACGCTCATTTGGCAGACAATAATCTGAGCCTAAAAACAGATTTACGCATTGAGAATAACGGGCGATTGGCAACAGATTTAGTGATCAAAGACATTACGAAATCAAGAACATTATCTGGACAAGTTGAGATTGATCAGCTTTCGCTTCGTTTAATCAAACCATTATTAACGGGCGGAGAATCGGTCGATGGCAATATCAATGCGAAATTGACGATGGGCGGAAATGTGCTTGCACCACAATTACACGGGCAATTGGGCTTGAGTAATTTACGTGCGAAATCGGTTTCAATGCCGTTTGATATTACCGATGGACACTTGGCGATGCATTTCCACGGAGCGAGTTCTACTCTTTCGGGTGTCATTCAAACTTCAGAAAGTGATTTGCATTTAGACGGTTCCGCTGACTGGCGAAAACTAGATGCGTGGAGAAGTACAATTAATGCCCGTGCGAATCGTTTTAAAGTAAATATGCCAAATATTGGAAAAGTCGAAGTAAGCCCGAATATTTCGGTTTCAATCACACCAAAAGAGCTTGAATTAGGCGGCAATATTGATATTCCGTGGGCAAGAATTGAGGTTGAAGAATTGCCAGAAAGTGCAGTAAGTGTGAGCGATGATGAAGTGATTATGGGGGGGGCAGTGAAGAAAAAAATCCCTCTGACACAGCATCAAATTCCTCAAACCACCTCAAGCGGAATGGCAATTAAATCGAACATTAACATTCATATTGGCGATGATGTGAAGTTCAGTGCTTATGGCTTGAAAGCAAATTTAGATGGAACCATTGCAGTGCGTCAAGGCAAACAGGGGTTAGGACTGTATGGACAAGTAAATTTAACCAAAGGGCGATATGCTTCATTCGGGCAAGATTTAATTATCCGCAAAGGGCAAATCAGCTTTGCAGGTCTGCCTTCTCAGCCAAGTTTGAATATTGAAGCGATCCGTAATCCAGAAGCAATGGAGGATAGTTCAATTACCGCTGGCGTAAAAGTGGTTGGCTTGGCAGATAGCCCTGAAGTTAAAGTCTTCTCAGAGCCTGCGATGTCGCAAAACAATGCTCTTTCTTATATCTTAACAGGGCGTTCGTTAGATAGTAGCGGTGATACCAGCTCAAGTAATTCAATGGCAGCAGCCTTGCTCGGTATGAGTTTGGCAAAAAGCAGCAAAACGGTCGGCAAAGTAGGCAGTGCTTTTGGATTAAATGATTTAAGCGTAAGCACGGCTGGGATTGGCGATAATACGAAGGTGGAAGTGAGTGCGAGCCTCACGCCAAAATTTAGAGTGAAATATGGTGTAGGGATTTTTGCCCCTTTAACTGAACTCACTTTACGCTATAATCTCGCACCAAAATTGTATTTACAATGGATTTCCAGCGTAAACCAAGCAATCGATTTAATGTATCGTTTTGACTTTGATTAAAAATATGTCAAGCACTTACAGAGAAATAAATGAAAAAAGAACGACAGAAATTTATACAGAAATGGCTACGTGAGCAGCAGAAAACAGTAAAAAAATACCTGCTGTTAAACGTGCTCTTTGGAGCAATTAGTGCCTTGTTTATGATGGGGCAGATGGCATTAATTGCCTTAATGTTGCATAAAATAATTATTGAGCATCAAACTGCAAACCAATATCTAGCTGAAATAGGATTATTATTTGGCTGTTTCACTGCCAGAGCGGTGTTGATTTTGTTGCGCGAAAGAATGGGCTTTAAAGCGGGACAAGCCTTACGATTGCATTTACGCCAGCAGATTATTGAAAAACTCTTAGCGGTAGGACCGATGTCTATTCAGCAGAAAACAACGGGCAGTTGGGCGAATTTAATTCTGGAACAGGTCGAAAATCTGCATAATTTCTATGCTCGTTATTTACCTCAGCAATTTTTATCACTAATTGTACCCATCTTAATCCTCTGTATAGTGTTTCCAATCAACTGGGTTGCAGGCTTTATTTTATTTGTGACGCTACCTCTACTCCCTATTTTTATGGCATTGGCAGGAATTAAAGCGGTGGAAGCCAACCAACGCAATATTGGTGTACTCTCAAGGATGAGCGGTCAATTTTTGGATAAACTTCGCGGATTAGAAACGATCCGCCTATTTGGGCAAGCTGAAAAGCAGGCGGAGCAGATTTACCAAAGCACCGAAGAGTTCCGCTTGAGCACTATGGATGTGTTGAAAATGGCGTTTCTCTCTTCGGCTGTGCTCGAATTTTTTACAGCAATTTCCATTGCAGTAATGGCGGTTTATTTTGGCTTTACCTTCTTAGGTGAGTTAGATTTTGGTGGTTATGGCGTTGCTGTTGGATTATTTACGGGCTTTTTCTGCTTGATGCTTGCACCAGAATTTTATCAGCCGCTGCGTGAATTAGGCGTTTTCTACCATGATAAAGCTGCAGCGATCGCAGCAGCAGATAATATCGAAGCCTTTTTAAATGAAGAGGTGTTATCTCGCCAAACTTCGCAAAAAGATTTCAAAAATCAACCGCTTGTTATTCAAGCCAAAGATTGCGTGGTGCTTTCTCCACAAGGTAAACGCCTAACTCAACCACTCAATTTTGATATTTGCGAAAAACAGCATATCGCTTTAGTTGGGCAGAGTGGAGCAGGAAAAAGCTCATTGATGAATATGCTACTTGGTTTCTTGCCTTATGAAGGCTCAGTAACCATCAATGGCATTGAACTACGTGAATTAAATTTAATCCAATGGCGAGAAAAGTTAGCTTGGGTAGGGCAAAACCCTCAACTTATTCGTGGTTCATTAAAAGAAAATATTTTGCTTGGCAATTACGAAGTATCAGAACAAGCTCTTACACAAGCCCTTTCGCTTTCTAAAGCGGATGAGTTTGTTTACCGTTTAGGCTTGGAACATCAAGTGCAAGACAGCAATGCAGGCATTTCTGGAGGACAGGGTCAGCGTATTGCCA
>OGGI01000882.1_pt1 | contig 25230 bp, 21 predicted proteins | sample 1571051 | NCBI WGS metagenome assembly OGGI01 (sample SAMEA2582075, study PRJEB24529) | metagenome | biome: Human gut stool | place: China | collected 2011 | reverse complement strand
GGTCGAATAGTTTGCACAAAGAAGCCCTTGAGGGCGCTTCAACTATATGTCCTTTATTAGCCTCTCTGGACCAATTTAAAAGGTGTTTTGTAATGCTACAGCATCTCGTACTGCTCAATGCATTTATCTCTTATCATTGTACTGAAATTACCGACGAAAGTCAATGTAATTCCAATGAAGAAACACAAATAGGATGTGCCGAGGGACATCCTATTTATATAGTAAAACTAGTTGCGAACTCTTAGTTTCGTCTTCTTGTCAATTGCTCGATAGATACTGCGTCTTGTGCATTATCTTGCTCTTGATCAACATTTGTATTTACATCATCTAGCTCTGAAAAACTACGACGTTTACCACCTTGTGCAGCAATACGTGCTGCTTCTCGCTCTTCTGCAATTTTTTGGCGAGCAATTTCCGCATTACGCTTAGCGATAATTTGTCGTTGTGCTGCTAAGCGGATTTCTTCAGCTCGTTGTGCTGCCTTCTTCTGAGCTTCTCGTTGAATTTCAGCACGACGGCGCGCTTCTTTAGCTTGAGCTTGCGCGATTTCATATTCACGATATCGTTTTTCTGCCAACTGACGAGCTTCTTCCGCTTTTCTTGCTGCTTCCGCTTGTTCCTTAGCAATGCGTTCCCGTTCAGCTTTACGTGCCGCTTCTGCGATACGATTTTCTTCACGGATACGCGCTTCCTCAGCAAGTCTAGCTGCTTCTGCGATACGTTCGGCTTCAGCATGTCTTGCAGCCTCTGCCTTACGTATTTCTTCTGCAATTCTAGCTTCTTCTGCTTTACGCATTTCTTCTGCACGTTTCGCCTCTGCCGCAATACGACGTTCTTCAGCCTTACGCGACTCTTCTTGCGCTTTGGCAATAGCTGCTAGGCGCTCTTCCTCAGCTTTACGGGCTGCTTCTTGACGTGCCATTTCAACTTTACGCAATGCTTCTTGACGAGCTTCCTCTGCTTTTCTAGCCTCTTCTGCACGTTTAACCTCTGCAGCAATACGCTCTGCTTCTGCTTTTGCCTCTGCTGCTTTCCGTTTTTCTTCCGCTTTACGAGCCGCCTCTTGTCGAGCTGCTTCGGCTTTACGAGCAGCTTCTTGTCGCTCTGCTTCAGTCTTAGCCGCCTGTTCTGCAGCTTTACGTTCTGCTTCAATACGTGCAGCTTCTGCTCGTTGTTCTGCTGCAATGCGCTCTTCTTCAGCCTTACGCTGCGCTTCTAAGCGTTGTGCTTCTAGTTTTGCTGCATATTCTTGTGCTTTCTTCTCCGCTGTTTCTCGAGCCGCTTGTTCTCGCTGATCCTTTTCTCGAGCTGCTTGTTCTGCAGCAATACGTTGTTGTTCCGCTTTGGCTGCCGCAATACGAGCATCCTCTTTAGCCTTTGCCTCTGCTGCCAAGCGTGCTGCTTCAGCTCTAGCCGCATCATCCTTAGCCTTTTGCTCTGCTGCTATGCGTGCAGCTTCGGCTTTATCAGCATCAGCCTTCGCTTTTTGTTCACCTAACTGGCGTTCTGCTTCTGCTTTAGCTCTTGCTTTTTCAGCAGCTGCATCAGCCTTAGCTTTAATTTTAGCTTGCTCCTCAGCCTCACGTTTATCCAGTTCTGCTTGTCTTGCTTGTGCGGCCTTATGAGCTGCTGCGGCTTTTTCAGCAGCCAATTTAGCTTGTTCTGCCAATTGATGCGCTTGTTCTTCTTTTTGAGCTTTTGCAGCTACATATTTTTCTTCTATAGCTACTTTTTTAGCTGCTTCCGCCGCTTCTTTTTGAGCTTCCGCCTCTAATGCACGTTGACCCGCTTCATTAGTAGCTAGTACACGTGCATATTGAGGATTGGCTAACGCTTCAGGCACGAGTAAAAAACGAACTGGTAAATTCGATGCCCCAGCAGGCATGAATTCAATGGTTAATGTATCACCACCATAATAGTTACCCATGTAACGAGAATCCATTACCGTATTGTGTCCTAATGCCATCAATCCATCATCACCACCAACGTGATAGGTCATGCTTTCACTAGGCACCTTTTGCCAACGTCGTTGTGCTTTCACCGTAAAGGAACCAGAATAGCCGCCACCTAAAGGGTTAAAGTACAGACGGAATGGATCTTCTCCACTCGTAGGGATTTTTACAGTATAGGAAATACCGTAGTTACCAGAATCCTTTACATAAGCCTTATTATCCATTTCATCGACGCCTTCTACGAAGCGGTCTTCTCTATCATTACCCAATTCCACATACGCGCCGCCTAAGGTCGTGTTGTATTCTTTAGAAACAGCCATTTTTCTTTCAGCACCGGTGAAAGTACCACGCAATCGCACATGGTCAATAGGCAAATTGTTTACCCAGTATGACGCTTCAATAGAGTTAAGACTCATAGGAATCATCATAACCCGTGCAAATACAGGCGCACTAGTCTGCAAATCTACAATACCTGTAAATAGTGCATCCTTTGGAATTGGTGTATGCTCCAAATCGGTAAACACCAATTGACGACTCTTTGGAGGCATTACAAAAGAGTAGAGTTGTCTATCCGATAAAGGTTGCTCTAACTCCTTCCGCGATAAATCACGCCCGGCCGCAAAATAGTCAGGTGTAGCAATGGATTTCAATTCACGAAAAATAGCAATACCATTCGGCGCATCACCTGTATTCTCCAGTACGATAGCAATCTTATGAGGCTCTGCCATTTCATTTACATGATAGAAATAGATACGTCCTTTACCATTTATACTGCCCGCGCTAAGGACACCACCTACAGGCCCAACGTACTCAGGACTATCAGATAACAGTAACGTATCCTTCTGAGCCTCAAGCTGCGCAGGTAACGGTGTAAACGAGAAATATCCTATGGAGTTAAAATCTATATCGCTTGCAGCATGACCTGTCAATGCGCCCATAACGGCTAACATAGTCGCTAGCTTGTATGTTTTCTTACATAACATAATTAAACCTCTTCCAGCCCCATAGGATCATATGTAAGGGCCAATGCTTCTAACTTTTTTAAACGATGGCCAATACCCGATTTTGACAAGGAACCATTCATCATTTCTTCTAATTCTTTTAAACTAGCTTCTGGGTTTTCCCAACGTAATCTAGCAACAACTTTTAATTTATCCGGCAATGTATCGATACCAATATGTTCATCTAAAATACGGATAGCCTTTACTTGACGCACAGCCGCATCAACTGTTTTCTGTAAATTTGCCGTTTCACAGTTTACTTGCCGATTAATCTGATTGCGCACAGTTTTCATAATGCGTACATTTTCAAATTCCATCAATGCCGATTGAGCACCCATGATTTGCAAACAATTTGTAACAGCATCTCCTTCTTTCAGGTATACCACATATTCCTCTTTACGCTCCGTCAGCCCTGCATGAATATGAAATAATCTTAAAACATATATAATTTCTCGCGCAAAGGACTCATTGCCTGTCATAAATTCAAGATGATAATCACTTTGCGGTTTATTAACAGACCCACCACCTAAAAAAGCGCCACGTAAAAATGCTCGACGTGCCTCCATCGAGTTTAGCCACTTCCGCGGTAACTGTTCTGTAACGGGCCACAAAGCCAAATCCTCTAAAGCACTACGCCCCTCTTGAGATGGGTCGACCGTTAATGTATACATATTCTTCTTACGCAAATTTAGACCTTGTCGAACTAAAACATGTGTAGGCAATTCATATTGTCGTTTTAAAATACCAAGCAAACGTCTAGCCACCGCATTATTAGCAGTGGCTAGGCGTACACCAATCGCTCCATTCATACCGAGTAATAAGGAACCACCCATGCGCAATAAACAAGATGCTTCTATTTTCATGGCCACATCGGTATCCGTTTCAGGCTCATAGGCACATAATTCATTTTTCACATCTTCTGCAAAAGACATAGAGGCTCCTTTCCTTAACTTATGGAACTAATATTTTGTAATCTTATATAATGACAAACTACAACAGTAGACCTAGTGATCGGCACGACGCAAGTAATATTCTAATACTCTTGGTTCCATATCAGATTTCATAGCATAGATGATATCCATAAGAACCTTACCCAAACGCTCTGGATCATGAACAGCAGGTTTTTCTTGGCTGATTAATGTAGCACGAACCGTACGTATCCCCATTTCTTGCAAGCGTTTTGAATCAATTGCCATTGGTTCAGAACCAACGGCGCTATATTGTTCTACCATTTGAATTGGCAGCGGACCATCATTAGCAAGAACGGTATCTACAATACCAACTCCACTATGGTCAATAATAGCTTGTACATGATCGGCCAAGGAATAGCCCGACGTTTCACCAGGTTGTGTCATAACATTAGCAATATAAATTTTATTGGCTTTACTAGCACGTACATGGTCCGCAATCTTATCAGTCAATAGATTTGGTATGATACTCGTATAGAGACTGCCAGGCCCCAAGATAATAACATCAGCCTCATCAATGGCTTGTAGCGCTGCACCTTCTGGTTTTGGCAAGGCCGGTGTACTAAACACACGCTTGATTGGTTGTCCTGAATGAGGAATATTACTTTCACCATTAACGATAGTACCATCTACCAATTCAGCACTTAATTGAATAAATTCTGTGGAGGACGGAATAACGCGACCACGAACGCGCAACAATTTACTTGCCGCTTCGAGGGCCTCCTCAACATCGCCATCATAAACCTGTGCCAAAGCGGTAATAAAGAGATTACCAAAGCTATGACCAGATAACTCATTATCCCCATCAAATCGATAGCGGAACAAATTTTCCATTACACCTTCTTGTTCAGCAAGAGCTACAAGACAGTTGCGCAAGTCTCCAGGTGCAATCATTTTAAAATCTTCGCGTAAACGACCAGATGAACCACCATCATCGGCAACGGTAACGATGGCGGACAAATTAGATGTATGATCTTTCAACCCACGCAACAAATTAGATAAACCGGTACCACCGCCTATTACAACAATTTTAGGACCTTTATCGAGGCGAATATTTTGAAAAATAATATCCGACACCTTGCTAGACGGATCTGGTAAAACGGCACGAATAATAGTTTTAATAACCTTACTTGTACCAAGTAGTATCAATAAGGCTGCGATAACAATTAAAATAGTACCTACCAAAATTAGTACATTATAATTATAATATCCCGTTAAGGAATAGGAATAGGCAAGAACTATATCCTCTATATAGGATAACCATTGATAGTTAAACAATAGTGAAATGCCTATGATTAATAAGCCTACCCCTAAGCTATAGAGAGCAAGCCAACGCTTAATATTAAGGCCCGGAATTAGCCACCGGAACCAACGTTTTCGTAACATAAAAACCCCTTTAATCCCCTAGATCTGCTTGATGTGGATTAAAATCTTCTTCCACATTGTTTTTCATCATATCTCGATGTTCAACAGTGACACGATAGCCTTTGTCTAATAAATGAGCATACAAAGCCTCTGCCATTGCTACGGAACGGTGCATCCCCCCAGTGCAGCCTACAGCAACAATAAACTGAGCCTTTCCTTCTTTTTCATAATTAGGAACCAGGAAATCTAAGGTATCAAAATAGTGTTTCTTAAATTCATCCGTCACTTCAAACGAATGAATATAATCATTTACAACTTGTACACGCCCTGTTTTATGACGGAATTCTGGAATGTAGAATGGGTTCGGCAAGAAACGAACATCCCAAATCATGTCTGCATCTAAAGGCAATCCATATTTAAAACCAAAGCTTACCACCGTTACAGTCATGCCATGTTTTTCTGCAACTTGAGTAAATCGTTTTTTCAAATACTCCTTTAGATTTGCCGTTTTCATATCTGTCGTATCGATAATATAATCTGCTTTATGGCGCACAGAATCGAGGATTTGCCGTTCCTTTTTTAGGCCCGTTGTGAGACGACCGCTAGGTGCCAATGGATGACTGCGACGAGATTCTTTATAACGGCGAATCAATGTTTCATCGCTAGCATCCATGAATACGATTTCATAATCAACCTTCATCTCTTTCAAGTTATCTAGAGATGTAGACAAGGCTTCAAAAAATTCTCCGCCCCGAATATCTACTACGAGGGCCACGCGATTTGTACGATCTCCCCCTTGGCGACAAATTTCACTCAATTTAGGAATCAATACAGGCGGAATATTATCTATGCAGAGATATCCCATATCTTCTAATGCCTGTAACACCTGTGTTTTTCCAGCACCAGACATGCCAGTTACGATTAATAAACGAAATGCTTCCATACCTTACTCCATTATAATAAATGTTCTTCAATCCAACGAGCCACACCATCATCATTATGATGACCACATACCTCACGAGACACTAATTTCGCATGCTCCACTGCATTATCAACAGCAACCGCATAACCAGTCTTCGATAACATAGATATGTCATTTTCTGCATTACCAAAAGAAACGATATGCTCCATACCAATGCCATATTGGCGCGCTAACTGTTCTAGTGCATCACCTTTAGACACATGGCGGGCAATAATTTCTAGAAAATCCTTTTGACTGCGAACCAAGGTAACCTCATCGCCAACAAGAGGTGTCAAAGTAGCTATGATTCTATCAATATTTTCTGCCCTATCAATGGCAATTAATTTATTCGGTTCCTGTAAAAGTTCATACAAGGAATCACCTAGAAACTCTGCCTTTGCACCAGTTTGAGCCTCATACAAATCCGATTGCCAATTCCGATGATGACACAACAATCTATCATCTATATAAGATTGAATATGCCAATCATATTCTCGAGCTAATTGTAAAATACGCTGTACCGCTGCTCGAGGTACAGTGCGTTCAAATACCTTGTGTGATGTTTCTAATTCCTGTATTAGGCCACCAGAAAATAATATCATCGGTACATTTCCCAGATTAAGAGACATACCTACTGGTTTTGCCGTTTGATACATGCGCCCTGTGGCAAGGGTTATACGAATACCTTTCTCTTGCAGTCGATGCAGTACATCCTTTGTGTACTCTGACACAGTATTATCACTGCGTAGTAAGGTCTCATCACAATCGATAGCCACCATTTGAATATGAGAAAAAGAAGGATCCATAGTTACCTCCTTTAAATAGAAATTATAATACTCTTTATTATACCATTTATCATAGAAATATATAAATTTTACACAAAAAAGAGACTCCAAAAAGAGTCTCTTTTTATATTGACTATCAAATTAGAATTGGTAGTTAAGATCAACACGGTAGAAATTAGGTTGATCTTTACCATTATCTTTATATTCTTTCCAATTGAAACCGTAGTAAGCAGTTAAGCCCACATTGTCTTGTAATGCATAGTCAGCAGTTGCCATCCAACCTTTATAACCAGCAGTATAAATATGATCCCAAGTAGTATCTAGGATTGGGGCATCTTCTTTTTGATTAAAGTATTGAGCTTTTACATCCCAAGTACCTTGTTTAGCTTGGTCATAATTGCCATAACCAATGCCTGCAACCCATGCTTGAGTGTTTTTAATATTGGATGTTCTCAACCATTCACCACCGACCCAAACTTTGTGGAGCTTAACATCTGCATTAAAACCGTAGATGTTTTTGTAAGCTACGCCAATGCCACCAGGAGCAAATGGAGTAGTAGAATGGTCTCCACCATTTATACGAGTGTAGAAACCACCTAAGTTAACGTGCTTATTAAGTTGACTATTCAAATTCAATACAACAAGTGGAGGGTTTCCTTTAGTATCTTTACCTTCTAATTTACCAGAAACACCATAACCATAAGCTGCTTGAAGATTAATTTTTTCATTGCCTGCATTAAATTGAACACCGTCAAAGGTACCATCAAATGCCAAACCAGCACCCATCATTTGACCAAAACGACCGGCTTTAATGGATACGCGTTCTCCAAATTTGTGGTTAACATATGCACGATCAAAATTAACACCTGTATAACTATAAGTATCAGCATCACCAAATTCATAGTCTCCAGTAACTACACGGACTACTGCATCTGTGCGATCATTCACTTTTGCATTGAATTGTAAGCGTGCACGACCATCGAATTGGGATGATTTACTATAGTCACCATAATAATTAGCATAGATACCATCTTTATTTTGAGATCCTAAAAAACGAAGGCGCATATCACCAGTAACTTTTACATTACCAACGCGATCTTCCAAACGAGCTACACGAACGCCCAAGTTATTCAATTCGTTGGAGAATTCGTCAGCCAAACGGTTAATCATAGCTTGTTGTTCAGCGTTAGCACGGTCTTGGTTAGCCATAGCTTTAGCTACCATTTGAGCCATTTCGTAACGAGTGATATCGTTTTGGCCTTTGAAAGTGCCATCTGGATAACCATTAACGATACCAGATGCTGCCAATTGTGATACTGCTTGGTATGCCCAAGAGTCAGGAGTTACATCGGAGAATGGGTTAGCTGCGAAAGCTGTAGTTACACCCAATACTGCTGTTGCTGCAAAGATTGCGGCGAATTGTTTTTTCATAGTTAAATACCTTTCTCTAACAATAAAATTATTTTCAAAACGCGATGTACAATTCACTCCTTATTCTAGAATTGGAATTCTTTGAGAGTTTCCTTGTTTCCTTCCCATAATCCTTAGCTAGCTTTAAGTTTATTTCATACATCAAAACTCACTATTGTGACAGTAACATGAAGTAACTATTGTGATAGTAACATGAAGTAGCTATCATGTAAACTCTTTTTCTTACTTTATATAGATTATTTCAAATGTTTAACAAAGATAGATTATACCAATGAATTCTAGAAACAAAAAAGAGACTCCCAAAGGAGTCTCTTTTGTATTTGCAACTATCAAATTAGAATTGGTAGTTAAGGTCAACACGGTAGAAATCGTTTTGATCAGTACCAGCTTGATCTTTCCAATCGAAGCCATAGTAAGCAGTTAAGCCTACATTGTCTTGCAATGCATAGTCAGCAGTTGCCATCCAGCCTTTATTACCTGCTTTGTATGCATGATCCCAAGTACTGGACAAGATAGGCGCATTTTCTTTTTGGTTGAAGTATTGAGCTTTTACGTCCCAAGTGCCTTGTTTAGCTTGGTCATAGTTACCAAAACCAATGCCTGCAACCCATGCTTGAGATTTTTCAACATTAGAAGCTTTTACCCATTCGCCGCCAACCCAAACTTTGTCGAAGTTAGCATCAGCATTGAAGCCATAAATATTTTTGTAAGATTTAGCAGCAACAGGAGCTTTTAAATCTTCACCGTTTGCACGAGCGTAGAAACCGCCAGCATTAACGTGTTTACCAACTTTACCGTTCAAACCTAACACAGTAAGTTGAGCGTTCTCTTTAGTAGGCGCATTATTTACACCTTCAATAGCGTAACCATAAGCTGCTTGGAAGTTAACTTTTTCGTTACCAGCATTGAATTGAACACCATCGAATGTATCGTCATATGCTAAACCAGCACCTAACATTTGACCGAAACGACCAGCTTTAACGGATACGCGTTCGCCAAATTTGTGGTTAACGAATGCACGGTCAAATTTAACTGTTGTATCAGCATTAGCATTACCGAATTCGAAGTCACCAGCAACTAAACGAACTGTTGCATCAGTACGATCGTTCACTTTTGCATTGAATTGCAAACGTGCACGTGCGTCAAAAGTGGATTTGCTATGTTCAGCATCTTGGTAACGAAGACGAGCATCACCAGTAACTTTTACATTACCAACGCGGTCTTCCAAACGAGCTACACGAACACCCAAGTTGTTCAATTCGTTGGAGAATTCGTCAGCCAAACGGTTAATCATAGCTTGTTGTTCAGCGTTAGCGCGGTCTTGGTTAGCCATTGCTTTAGCAATCATTTGAGCCATTTCGTAACGAGTGATGTCATTTTGACCTTTGAAAGTGCCATCTGGGTAACCGTTAACAATACCAGATGCTGCCAATTGGGATACTGCTTGGTAAGCCCAAGAATCAGGAGTTACGTCGGAGAATGGGTTAGCTGCGAAAGCTGTAGTTACACCCAATACTGCTGTTGCTGCAAAGATTGCTGCGAATTGTTTTTTCATAATTGAATTCCTTCTTTCTGAAAATTAAGAATAAAAATGTTTAGCAAAATGCGATTCACAATTCATTCTAATTTCTAGATGTAGAATTCCTTTGGGAGTTTCCACGTTTCCTCGCCATAATTCTTCACCTAGATTTCAGTACGTTTCACTTATCGCAATTCGCTATCGTGATAGTAGCATGAACCGCAATTCATGTAAACCTTTTTTTCTCACTTATATTCTCACTTATTTTTTTTAATTATAAAAAGCATAACAAAGTTAGATTTTATCTATGTATTTTAACATCGAATAAAATGAATGTGTATGTAATTTTATCCAAATTTTATAAATGACTACGGTTATTATTATACCATCTGATAAATTATACTTATTAATCAAAAGTTTTTTGTTTCGAATTATTAATTAGTAAACATACTATATACTTATATTTTTCATAATACTATCAAATAGATTGCTTTAACAATCTTATAATATATAGATTCAATATATAACTATAAATCTTCACACTACATAAATTGGGATACATAATTAATAAAATTTATCCTATATATACAGTAAATTTCATACAAAAAGAGACCCCCGAAGGAGTCCCTTTCATGTATGTAACTATCAAATTAGAATCTGTAGTTAAGGTCTGCACGATAGAAATCGTGTAAATCAGTACCGTCTTGTTTTTCCCAACCAAAGCCATAGTAAGCAGCTAAACCAACATTATTTTGCAATGCATAGCGAGCAGTTGCTACCCAGCCTTTAGCATTAGTTGTGTCTCTTTGATTCCAAGTAGTGGAAAGGATAGGAGCATTTGCTTTTTGGTCAAAGTATTGAGCTCTAACATCCCAAGTACCTTGTTTTTTCATGTTGTAGTGGCCATAACCAATACCTGCAACCCAAGCTTGAGATTTTTCTACGTTAGAAGCTTTCAACCATTCGCCACCAACCCAAACTTTGTCGAAGTTAGCATCAGCGTTGAAGCCGTAGATATTTTTAACAGCTTTACCGCCTAGTTGAAGATCTTCACCGTTTACACGAGTGTAGAAACCACCAACGTTAACGTGTTTACCAACTTTACCATTCAAGTTTGCTACAACTAATTCAGGGTTTTTATCAGTTGTCAAAGTTTTGAATGCATCGCCAGCAACTGCATAGCCATAAGCTGCTTGGAAGTTGATTTTTTCGTTACCAGCATTGAATTGAACACCATCAAATGCGTCATCATATGCTAAACCAGCACCTAACATTTGGCCAAAACGACCAGTTTTAACGGATACGCGTTCACCGAATTTGTGGTTAACAAATGCACGGTCAAATTTTACAGTTGTGTTAGCTGTAGCATTACCAAATTCGAAGTTGCCAGTAGTCAAACGAACAACTGCATCAGTGCGATCATTTACTTTTGCATTGAATTGCAAACGTGCACGAGCGTCGAATTTAGAGGATTCATGTTCAGCATCTTGGTAACGAAGACGCATATCACCAGTAACTTTTACGTTACCAACGCGGTCTTCCAAACGAGCTACACGAACACCCAAGTTATTCAATTCGTTGGAGAATTCATCAGCCAAACGGTTAATCATAGCTTGTTGTTCAGCGTTAGCGCGGTCTTGGTTAGCCATAGCTTTAGCTACCATTTGAGCCATTTCGTAACGAGTGATGTCATTTTGGCCTTTGAAAGTGCCATCTGGGTAACCGTTAACGATACCAGATGCTGCTAATTGGGATACTGCTTGGTATGCCCAAGAATCAGGAGTTACATCGGAGAATGGGTTAGCTGCGAAAGCTGTAGTTACACCCAAAACTGCTGTTGCTGCAAAGATTGCTGCGAATTGTTTTTTCATAGTTGAATTCCTTCTTTCTAAAAATAAGAATAAAATTGTTTCACAAGATGCAATTTACAATTCATTCTAATTTCTAGGTGTAGAATTCTTTTGGGAGTGTCCACGTTTCCTCGCCATAATTCTTCACTAAGATTTCAGTATGATTCGCTTATCGCCCTTGTTACCGTGATAGTAACACGAAGTATTTTTCATGTAAACTATTATTTCTCATTCATGTTCACATTGGAAAAATTTTACTTCTTTAATATATGATTATGTTAGATTTTATCTATGTATTTCAAGCATTATATAAAATTAATTTATATATATATATATTAAACTAAATTTTACTATTTTTCTATTTTACTACTACACACTTTATTAAGTTCAACTTATTAATATTATTCTATTTATCGCAAATTAGTTATCTATTATTCTACATATACATATATAATACGAACGATAGCATGACTCTTATGCCTAAAAATTTATACTAAACAAGTATAAGCTATAAGAATTTATATTGTATTATATACACCTTCATTTTAATTAGTAATAATTCTTCTATACTATATATCGAAATTTTACAAACAAAAAAGAGACTCCCGAAGGAGTCCCTTTTATATGAGTAACTATCAAATTAGAATTTGTAGTTAAGGTCTGCACGGTAGAAGTCGTTTTTGTCTTTACCAGCTTGGTCTTCCCAACCGAAACCATAGTAAGCGGACAAGCCAACATTATTTTGCAATGCATAGTCAACAGTTGCCATCCAACCTTTGGAGTCTGCACCATAAACATGGTTCCAAGTAGTGGAAAGAATTGGAGCATTTTCTTTTTGGTCGAAGTATTGAGCTTTTACGTCCCAAGTACCTTGTTTAGATTGTTTGTAGTTACCATAGCCAACACCTGCAACCCATGCTTGGGATTTTGTAATGTTAGAAGCTTTTAACCATTCGCCGCCAACCCAAACTTTATCGAAGTTAAGGTCTGTGTTGAAACCGTAGATATTTTTAACGTTTTTACCGCCAAGTTGAAGATCTTCACCGTTTACATGAGTGTAGAAACCGCCAACATTAGCATGTTTACCAACTTTACCGTTCAAGTTAGCTACAACAAGTTCAGGGTTTTTGTCTTGAGTTAAATTTTTGAAAGCATCACCTTTAATTGCATAGCCATAAGCAGCTTGGAAGTTAACTTTGTCGTTACCAGCGTTGAATTGAACACCATCAAAAGCGTCATCATATGCTAAACCAGCACCTAACATTTGGCCGAAACGACCAGCTTTAACGGATACGCGTTCGCCAAATTTGTGGTTAACGAATGCACGGTCAAATTTAACTGTTGTATCAGCTGTAGCATTACCGAATTCGAAGTCACCAGCAACTAAACGAACTGTTGCATCAGTGCGGTCGTTTACTTTTGCGTTGAATTGCAAACGTGCACGAGCGTCGAATTTGGAGTTACTGTGTTCAGCATCTTTGTAACGAAGACGAGCATCACCAGTAACTTTTACGTTACCAACGCGGTCTTCCAAGCGAGCTACACGAACGCCCAAGTTGTTCAATTCGTTGGAGAATTCATCAGCCAAACGGTTGATCATAGCTTGTTGTTCAGCGTTAGCGCGGTCTTGGTTAGCCATAGCTTTAGCTACCATTTGAGCCATTTCGTAACGAGTGATGTCATTTTGGCCTTTGAAAGTGCCATCTGGGTAACCGTTAACGATACCAGATGCTGCCAATTGGGATACTGCTTGGTATGCCCAAGAATCAGGAGTTACGTCGGAGAATGGGTTAGCTGCGAAAGCTGTAGTTACACCCAATACTGCTGTTGCTGCAAAGATTGCTGCGAATTGTTTTTTCATAGTTGAATTCCTTCTTTCTGAAAAATAAGAATAAAATTGTTTTCACAAGTTGCGATTTACAATTCATTCTAATTTCAAGATTTAGAATTCTCTTGGGAGTGTCCACGTTTCCTCGCCATAATTCTTCATCGAGATTTTAGTATGTCTTGCTCACCGTCTCTTGTTGCCATGATATTAGCACGAAGTATTTTTGATGTAAACCCTTTTTTCTCACTTACATTCTCATTTATTATAAATTTATTTTCATACCCATAAAAAACTTAGATTTTATCTATACATTTTGTATATTCTAAAAATCAATTTTTTTTACACTTTTATTCAATATTTATTCTAATGAGATTTATTCTCATCGAAACTATTAACTTTTACTAATTAATTACATAGTCATTAATCTTTTTATCTAATCTTATCTATCTATTGCGTCATTTTATCCTCATACTACATATAGCATTTCTCTAATTTTACATACAAAAAGAGCCCTCTCAAGGAGGGCTCCCTTTATATATACTATTATATGTTCTTTAAGAGAGGGTTTTCAAAATAGTGTTATAATTTTTTACTATTCATTAGAATTTGTAGTTAAGTTCTGCACGGTAGAAGTCGGATAAATCGTTACCGCTTTGGTCTTTGGAATTGAATCCATAACCAGCGCTTAAACCAACATTATCTTGTACAGCATAGTCAACTGTTGCCATGTAACCTTTGTAGCCATTATTTGTGTTAGTCAAGTCATATGCTTGATCCCATGTGGAGCTTACAATAGGTGCATTAGCTTTTTGGTTGAAGTATTGACCTTTCACATCCCAAGTACCTTTTTTAGCGATGTCGTAATTACCATAACCTACACCAGCTGTCCAAGCTTGAGAGTTAGAAACATCGGAAGCTTTCAACCATTCACCGCCAACCCATACTTTATCTTTATGGAAGTCCGCATTGAAGCCATATACGTTTTGGTGATCATTTGCTACGGTAGCACCATTGTGATTTAAGTTGCCACTAGATAATCTGGAGTAGAAACCACCAACGGAGGATTCTTGACCAATTTTACCTTTAACACCTACATAGGATACAGATGGGTTATCAGATTTAGCATTGTCTGCTGCAGCGCCTTCCATCATATAACCATAAGCACCTTGTACTTGGATTTTATCGTTACCAACATTCAATTGAGCACCATCGAATGTATCATCGTACATTAAGCCGCCACCAATTGTTTGATTGAAACGACCAGCTTTAGCGGATACGCTTTGACCAAATTTGTGATCTACATAAGCACGATCAATTTTTGCAGTTGTACCGTTTGTGGAATCACCAAATTCATAGCCACCTTTAACACGAACTACCGCGTCAGTCTTATCATTTACCTTAGCGTTGAATTGAACACGAGCTCGACCATCAGTTAAGGATTTGCTACCGTCCTTATATACGCCTTTATCTTCAGAGCCTTGGTAACGGATACGAGCATCACCAGTAACTTTTACATTACCTACACGGTCTTCTAATTTAGAAACGCGAACGCCCAAGTTGTTTAATTCGTTGGAGAATTCATCAGCCAAACGATTGATCATCGCTTGTTGTTCTGCATTTGCACGATCTTGGTTAGCCATTGCTTTAGCTACCATTTGTGCCATTTCGTAACGAGTAATATCATTTTGACCTTTGAAAGTACCATCTGGGTAACCATTAACGATGCCAGCAGATGCTAATTGAGATACTGCTTGGTATGCCCAAGAATCAGGAGTTACATCGGAGAATGGGTTTGCTGCGAATGCTGTAGTTACACCTAAAACTGCTGTTGCTGCTAATACTGTTGCAAATTGTTTTTTCATAATAAATTCCTTCTTTCTGATAATGTCTTTTTATTTAGACTTAGAAAAAATATATATTATCAGAAGACTTTACATCTTGTTATGATTTATATAAGAACATCATGTAGAGTATCCACGTTTCCTCTTCTTCTATTCTTGTATATCACCACAACTTGTTGTGTTGTCTTTCTGTGATGTCAATATACAACTCCCTCCAAAATTTGTAAAGCATTTTATGCAATTAAATATGATGAAATTTCTTTCATGAAATATTTTAACTAATAAAACCCAGTATTTATCTATATTTCTTAAAATTATATTGTATGAAATTTCATTTTATATATCTAAAAAAGAATTTGTTTAACCACTAATTTTCTCGACAATTAATTATTTTTACTTATTTATAACAGACAGTTTAATTATAAAACAAAATAAGACCTATTCCATGAATAGATCTTATTGTTGGATTTTATGTTTTATATAACTTTAAAGAGCATACTCTACAAAGCCTAGCACATGATCCACAGGTACGGAACCAATGAATCGACTATCACTAGAATGGTTTCGGTTATCCCCCATGACAAACACATGACCTTCCGGTACCACTACAGGTGTAGAACGACTATAATTCATAGTTGTATCCTTTGTATATGGCTCTTGTAATTGCTCACCATTACGCCATACATGGCCGTCTTTAAATTCTAATGTATCACCAGGTCTACCAATGACGCGTTTTACCCATACGTCATTAGTTTGAGCTGATTTATCGATTACACTTACATAGTTCATTAATGGCTCTTTTACATCATCAACCCATGTGCGTTCACGGTTAACACGGCTATCGATGATAACAATTTGACCATAATCAGGCATATCACGCATAATATGTTGCCATTTAGTAACGATTAAGTATTGACCATTATGAAGTGTATCATCCATCGATTCGCCAGATACACGTGTTGGTTGTACGAGAAAAATATGGATTACCATGGCAATAACCAAAGCCAACACAATGGCATATATCCAGTCTAACGTTTCTTTTACAAATTTATTATTCATTAGAACCCCCTTAATGACCATTCTTATTAAAACGGCCACCAAATACATCATGCACGTCTTGAATCGTTATAAAAGCCGATGGATCGACTTCATATACGGTATCCTTTAATCGTGTGATTTCTAAACGCGTTACTACGGAATAGAGAGCGTGCTTAGGTGTTTTTAAATAGCCACCCTCACCATATAAAATCGTTACCCCTCTGTTCAATTTAGCATTCAATGCATCTGCAATTTTTTTAGAATTATCTGCATCTGTAATAATCATAACACCCTTGGATTCCTCAAGGCCTGTAATCGTTACATCAATCATTTTATATGCAATAAAATAGGCCACCAAAGAATACATAGCACTATCCCAACTATATACGAAACCTGCTGCACCTAAGATAACTAAATTCATGGCCATTACGATTTCACCAACAGAAAAGGTGGTGCGTTTATCAAATATAATGGCTACAATTTCAGAGCCATCAAGACAGCCACCATTTCGTATAATTAGGCCCACACCAATACCGAGAATAATCCCCCCAAAGATGGCCCCCAGAAAAGGATTTGTCGTTATCGGTATAAAATCATGGGCAAATTTTGAAAATATAGCCATCCAGACGATGGAGAACAGTGTAGATATAGTAAAGGTCTTGCCATTAATACGATAGCCTACATACAGAAATGGTATATTAAGCAAAACTACAAATATACTAAACGATATACCAGAAAGCTCAGCTGCCATCAAGGATATACCAACCACACCACCATCGATAATATTATTAGGTACTAAAAACAGATCAAGACCAATTGTATAAATCAATGCCCCTATGATCATCCAAACACATCTCAGCAGTATACTAGACCAATGTGTTTTTTTTACGACATCACTCATTCGTATCTCCTTCATTATATAATTTTTTAAAAGCTGCTAATCGTTTAGCCTCTAATTCTTGCAAATTTTCTTCCTTTTTAACCTCTAGTACAGGCTGCTCTTTAAGCTGCTTTGTATAACGCATGCCGATGACATAGGCCGTCAAATCATCAACTGGTTCAGGAGGAAATTGCATCCCTTTTGGTACGAATCTACGCCAACCAGTAGGTGGATTATATTGCCAATACAATTTACGTGCATCTTCCGTACTATGCGATTCATCAATTAAGCTGGTTGTAATTTTGTGGTTGCGACCAATTTGTTGGATTGATGGATACAAATGCTTATGATTAGTCCCATTGCCACATACGATATGGTTGATGCCACGATATGTGCTTACTAAACTTTCAAAAGAGCTATTAAACGTTTTAGTTTCAATAATCGTGCGATGTATTAATTCACCGGCTTGTGAAAGTATAGCCACACCTGTTTTTTCATTCCCTGGGTCGATAGCGGCTATATACGATATATTATTCATACTATTGTCCTCATTCCTCAATACAATAGTTATATTTTATCACAAAATAAAAGACCTATGTATTAAATATTAATACATAGATCTTTTCATATAGAAACTAATTTGATTTTATGAGTTTACCTGTATCTGTAACTTGAGTAATGCGCAGTTTAATGTGTACTGGACCTGATGAATAGGTATCACCATCTGCATAAGCCTCTACATGCACTTTGCCATGCATCATGCTGATACGTCGAATAGCAGTAAATAACTCATCACCAGGTATCGTCCCTATATCTCCTGATAAGGAATCAGGAATTACCCCTTTCATCTTAGCTTGTTCATTAACTTGCTTTAGGAATCTAAGCATATTAACTTGTGCATTACTACCACCATCAATAACGGCTGTAGAAATTACATCACCTGATTTATAGATAAATTGTTGCGGATATACCTGAATTGTAGCAACGGCAGACTCACCAGAAATAATATTACCAGCAGCAACTACTTGAATAACCATAGGGGTTTTAGCCTCTTCCACTTTAGAGATGGCTACCTCAACATTTTGACGATCCACATAGACAACAGTTTCACCGTGATCTTCAACGCCTAGTCGACGTAATACTAGCTTATTGGTGTCTTCAATAATATTATTAACCGCCTCACGTGCATCGTTATGATTCAAACCATTGCGAACAACAGCTTGCGTCAATAATTGATCTACTTGGAATAAAATAGTACCTTCACGAAGATGAATAATACCAGTTTTCAACTCTTCTTGTGTTTTTTGCAATTCAGCAATATGTTTTTCCATGCTAGCACGAGTAGCCTCTAAAGCAGCTAGTTTTTTAGATGCTGCATCATAGGAAGCTTGCAACGCAGATAATTCTGCTTCTGTAGCATATTTAGCGGCTTCTGCATCGGCTAATTCTTGACGGCTTTGCTCTACCTCTTTACGAATCTCTTCGATTTCGGACATACGATCAGCTAATTCCTTCTTATTAGCTTCTAATAAGGCTTTACCACGCTCAAGCTCCGCATTTTTAGCAGCCACCTCTGCAGTTAAACGATTCATATCGGCTCGCAACTGATCCATCCCAAAAAGGGCAGTTCGCACACTTTGCGATGTAATCGTAAGAACCCCAACCGTAGTAGCCGCAACAAGAAGCCCCGTCACAATAGTTACGATAATTGAAGTATGCTTAGGTCTCAATCCAAAGAGGGACATCTTGCGTTTGCCAACTTTTGTTCCTAATTTATCCCCCATATAGGCAATGAGTCCGCCCATAATAGCGATAATAAAGAGAATTTTTAAACCTACAAGCATGACGCCCTCCTTTCTTTATTGATTAACACCCTAATGACATATAATCTTTATCGAGATACACGCCAATTCAAATATAAACCTGCGATAATCCCCAATACATCAGGAATCATGGCTGCCATCCAAGTCGGTAAAGCACCACCCTTACCAAGCGCGCCAGCAAAGGTCATGACACCATAGTAGATGAAGATAATCAAAATACTGATACCAAAACCAATGGATGAGCTAGACCTTTGTTTTTGCAATCCCAATGGGGCCCCTACAAGAGCAAACACAAAGCTGGCCAATGGAATTGTAAAGCGTTGATACATTTCCATTTCTAATTTGCTAGTATTTGTATATGCCGCTTTGTACGCCTTAATTTGATGACGCAACTCCTTAATAGTTAGTTCTTCTGGTTTACGACGATCTTGTTGTACTTCACTAGGGCTAGACTTAATTGGCAAAACTTGCTCTTTAAATCGCATAGTCCGTTCTACACCTTCACCAGCAGATACATCATAGATAATACCATTATGCATTACCCACACTTGACCATTCCACTCAGCATTTTCAGCATTCTCTACTTGTTGCAATTCGCCTTTATCATTGAATTGCTGTACTGTAATCATGCTAAGTTGTTTGCTTTCACTATCATAGTGTTTAGCATACATTAGGGTGCTAAGATTATCACCATTCATAGATTTTAACACAATATGGCTTTGTGTTTGTGGTGTCGCATTTTTCATGATTTCTTCGCGTACTATGGTTTGATACATATTATTTGTACGAGGTACTACAAATTCATTAAATGCAACGGCCCCAATAGAAATAACCAATGCCAAAATATATACGGGCATAGCTAATCGCAAGAAACTAAGACCACCAGCACGCATAACGACGATTTCACTAGTGCTACTTAGTCTGCTGAAAGCCATTAATGAACCCAGTAATACAGACATAGGAAATGTCAATAAAATAATGCTCGGCATCGCCAAGAAGAACGCCTTCATAACGAGCAATAACGGTGCACCGTATTCTGTTATATATTGAGCAATACGAAATAGTGTGCCTGTACCAACAAAAATACTGGTAAAGGCAAATACCCCGAATAGGAATGGACCTACAAAGGCTTTTAAAATATATCTATCTAATAAGCGCATGGTCCCTCCTATAATTTAAAATTGTTACCCAAATAATGTTCACGAGCAATTGGATCATTAGCAATTTCTTCAGGAGTACCTTCCAAAAGAATCTTACCACTGCTAAGGATATACGCCTTATCAACAATGCCCAATGTTTCACGCACATTATGGTCTGTAATCAGAATCCCAATTCCTCGTTTTTTTACATGCAAAATAATTTGCTGAATATCGGCTACCGCAATTGGGTCTACACCCGCAAAAGGTTCATCGAGTAAGATAAAATTAGGCTCTAATGCTAAGCAACGGGCGATTTCAACACGACGACGCTCACCACCAGACAACTGCATGCCTTTTCGTTCACGAACATGACCAATATTAAATTCATCAATTAGGGAATTTACAATCGTATCAATTTCATCACTTGTTTTTGTTGTCGTTTCCAACATGGCACGAATATTTTCCTCTACAGTCATAGCTCTAAAAATAGATGCCTCTTGTGGTAAATAGCCAATACCTTCCGCTGCACGTTTATACATTGGCAACATAGTGATGTCTTTGCCATCAACTGTAATAATACCTGATGTCGGTTTTTCGATGCCTACAATCATATAGAACGATGTAGTCTTACCTGCCCCATTAGGACCGAGCAAACCTACGACTTGCCCTTTTTCAACATGAAGACTAACACCGTCTACCACATTTCGGCCATCGAATGTTTTGACTAGGTTTTTAGTTTCTATATACATATATTAATCCTTATTAGTTAGGTGAGATAACTAATGTACTACGTCCGCCTAATGTTTCCGCAGAGTTATCATTCAAGTACAATTTCAACTCAGGTGCATTCAACACATTGCCATTTTGTACAGCATGTGCAGAACCAGTAAGCAATACAACACCGTCATTTTGATTAGGTGTTTGAGTGTAAGTAGCACGATCAGCAGAGCCAGATACATTACGATCTGGATTATTAAATGTTACATCACCTTGTGCTACAGCGCGGATTTCTTTCAACCAACCTTCTACTTGATTACCTGTTAATGTAGTGCCTTCTGCAATTAATCTTGCATTACCTAGCACTTTACCATATTCAGTATCAGAGTTGTATTCAACAGAATCACCAAAAATTTGACGATCATCCCGTTGCAAATGAACATCACCGGTAGCACTAAATTGATTATCATTGATACTGTGTACAGATTGGGCGGACATAGCCATATTACTGCCAATCAAGGAAACACCCCCATCGAGAGATGCTTCTCTAGTTTTAGTATTATACCAACCATTTGCGCCAGTTATCGTTTTATCTTGTTGTGTAATAACAACATTGCCGGATGCTTCAGCACGGCCCGTATTACCATCATAAGATAATGTATCTGCACTAATTGTTAAAGGCCCTTCATTAGCAGCCCAAGCTGTAACAGATAATAACATCATCGCTGAAATAACAGCTAAGCCCATATATTGTTTCTTATTCATCGCAATTCCTCAACTTTACTTTTTCGTTAATTTAGCATGGCCAGTTGCTTTGATTTGTTTTAAAGACATATTGCCTTCTAGCTTGTCACCAACCAATGTAATATCTTTTGAGTCATATGTAAAAGCAGTTTTTGAAGTAAGTAACTTTGTCTTATTATCAAAATGTAATGCATCAGTTTTAAAGCTAGCGCCTTCAGTATTAGATGCTGTAACACCACCATCAACATCTAGCGAGTTGTGATCCCCAGATAATACAGCATGAGGTGCTGTAATTGTTGTCGTCACATCATCCTGATAGAAAAGGCCCTTTAAATTAGTAAGTACAATTGATTTTGAACGCGGGTCATACTCTATTTTTTCAGCAGATAAGGCCCACACCAACTTACCATCCTTCTCCTCTTGTAGCTCTGCCCCTTGGAAGTTAACCAATTGACCTGTAGCCGTTGTTTTCGGAGAATTTGAATCGCCAGAATCATGTAAAATATACGCGATAAGACCAATGAGAGCAATGACGATAGCTGCGACAATAGCAATCATTTTTTTATTGTTTTTCATGCGCCCTCTCCCTTATCTCTAATTTCTTATCGTAATCAACGATCTCGCTCATCTTAGTCATCCAACGATGCTGGAACCAAATCCATTCATCTGGATGTTCACGGATAAAGTCCTCTGTAACACGTACACATTCTTCTGTAAGAGTGTACATATCTACATCATCATCACCGCTATGTTTGTAATGTAATGGTGGCAATATATGAACTATATGCCCACCTTCGGGTTTACGGGAAGCAAAAATTGGAACCACTGGAGAGTCAAATTTTTTTGCAAATGTAGCAGGCCCTACAACAGCCGATGAGGGTTGTCCTAGGAACGGTACTGGTAAACCATGAATATAGCCATCTTGGTCAGCCAAAAAGCCTAAAAGCTTTTTCTTTTTCAAGGCTTTAGCAGCTGATACAATTTCATTACCACCACTGGCAAAGACATCAAGCCCCACCATTTCACGATACTCATTCATAAAACGCGTGAATTGTGCATTAGGTTGTTTCTTTACGATAGTCGTAGAAGGATACCCATAAGACGCTAAAGCCGCGCCCATCCATTCCCAGTTACCTACATGACCTGTAAGAACAATAACGCCTTTATCTTCTTTAATAGCATTATCTAAATACTCTATACCACGCATTTCAATATGCTCATTAATAAATTTCTTTGTTAAGTTTGGCATGTATAAAATTTCCATGACGCTACGGCCAAGGTTCTTAAAGAGTTTTTCAATTAAAGCCTCAGCCTGCTCATCATTCATATTCATACCAATTTTAATATTTTTAATGCCTCTTAGCTTTTGCTTCTTCGCAATGATTCCATACAATGGACCTAAGCTAGCACCTATGAGCAAAATGAGCTTATACGGCAAACGACATACGAGCCAACTAATACCCTTTACTACGTGGTATTGCCATTCATTATTCATTCTGCTCACCTCCTTTATTGCCCATGATTATGAGCCTCCATAGTATAGTCTTGTACAACTGAATCCCACATATTTTGTGATTTTAAGATATATTCAACGGCATCTCGCACAGCACCAGAGCCGCCATTATAGTTCGATACAAATTGAGCAACTCGCTTTACCTCAGGTGCCGCATTTTGTGGTGCCATTGGTAATCCCACAAGAGATAGAGCCCCTAAGTCATTCAAGTCATCACCCATATAGGCAATGTTTTCTAATTCAATGTGATGGCGTTCACAAAGAGAGCGCAATGCGTCCGTTTTATTGGCATGCCCCATCAACAAGGCATCGAATTTCAATTCTTTAGCACGTCGTTCTACCATAGGAGATACACGAGCAGTGATAATAGCAAGAGAAAGGCCTGCTTTATGGGCAGCCGCTAATCCTAACCCATCCTTTGCAGAAAATTCTTTGACCTCTTCCCCATTTGATGTATAGATTAGTTTTCCATCAGTCAATACGCCATCTACATCGAGAATAATCCACTTAATATCCATTACACAATGCCTCTACGAAGTAAATCTGTAATGTGAACGATGCCTAAAGCATGACCGTCTGCATCCACTACAGGCAATACGGTAATTGGACGTGGTTGATTCTTTTCCATTACATGAAGAGCTTCAGCAGCTAATTTATCCTTCGTAATGGTGCGTGGCATATTAGTCATCATATCTTCCACAGGCCATTCAAGGAAATTACTACCAGAATCAAGGCCACGACGTACATCACCATCAGTTACAAGGCCGATTAAGTGACCTTCTTCATCCACAACACTTGTAGCACCAAGACCTTTTTCAGTCATGACAAATAGAGCATCACGAACTGTTGCCCCTTTATGCACAATCGGATTATCATCGCCACCATGCATGATATTTTCTACGGTCAATAGCAAACGTCTACCAAGAGAACCACCTGGATGGAAAACAGCAAAGTTTTCCGGAGTAAAATGATGACGTTCTAATAAGCATACAGCCAAAGCATCGCCTAATGCTAATGCTACAGTCGTACTTGTAGTTGGTGCCAATCCAAGTGGACACGCTTCACGCTCAACTTGAGCCAATAAAACCACATCAGAATTTTTAGCCAATGTGGATTCTGGTTTGCCTACGACGCAAATTAATTTAGCACCGATGCGGCGTAAGGACGGTAAAATACTAATAATTTCACCGGTTTCTCCGCTATTAGAAAAGGCTAGTACCACATCATCTTCAGTAATCATACCTAGATCACCGTGAACCCCTTCCCCTGGGTGCATAAATAATGCAGGTGTACCGGTACTTGCTAATGTAGCTGCAATCTTGCGTCCAATATGACCAGATTTGCCCATACCAGTACATACCACACGACCTTTACATGCAAGAATCATGTTAACAGCATTTACAAAACTTTGATCTAATGTTGTTATTAACTGTTCGATCGCTTGTGCTTCCTCATGAAGCACTTGAGCTGCCTGTTCTAAAATTTCCAATACAATCGCCCCTTATCGTTTTACGATTTTATCAATAGCTACTAAATCTTTTAGTAAATCTTCAAATTGATTTAAGTACACCATATTTGGACCATCAGAAAGAGCTTCCTCTGGATTATCGTGCACTTCAAAGAATAAACCATCTACCCCACTAGCAACAGCTGCTCGCGCTAAATTTGGCACGAACTCACGATTACCACTAGATTTTGTACCAGCCCCACCTGGTAATTGAACGCTATGTGTAGCATCAAAAATCACTGGATAATCAAAGGAACGCATAATAGGGAATGATCTCATATCTACAACAAGATTATTATAGCCAAAGCTAAAGCCACGTTCTGTAAGCATAAGATTTTCATTGCCCGATTCTTTCATTTTATTAAGAA
>OGGI01000858.1_pt1 | contig 25690 bp, 17 predicted proteins | sample 1571051 | NCBI WGS metagenome assembly OGGI01 (sample SAMEA2582075, study PRJEB24529) | metagenome | biome: Human gut stool | place: China | collected 2011 | reverse complement strand
TCTCGTAGAGGTCGGCACCCATACCAGCCACGTCACCCACATTGTCGCCCACGTTATCGGCAATCGTAGCTGGGTTGCGTGGGTCGTCTTCAGGGATGTTAGCTTCTACCTTACCCACGAGGTCGGCGCCCACGTCAGCCGCTTTTGTATAGATGCCGCCACCCACACGAGCAAACAAAGCCTGTGTAGAAGCACCCATACCGAAGGTCAACATCGTTGTTGTGATGGTGATAAGCATTTCGCTCGTTGACATCTTGTCAGAATAGAACCAAGTGAGGACAATGAACCAAATGGCTATGTCTAACAAGCCTAATCCTACAACAACGAGTCCCATAACTGCGCCCGAACGGAAGGCAATTTTGAGTCCATCGTTCAGTCCGTTGCGTGCTGCATTGGCTGTTCTCGCACTGGCATAGGTAGCCGTTTTCATACCGAAGAAACCCGCAAGGCCAGAGAAGAAACCACCAGTCAGGAAGGCAAAGGGTACCCATTCATTCTGTGCATTGAAGCCATAAGCCATGATGGCAAAGACGATCGCAAGGACAACAAAAACAATCAATACGACTTTGTATTGCTGTTTCAGATACGCCATAGCACCACGGCGCACGTATTCAGCAATCTCAACCATGCGGGGAGTACCTTCCTCCGCTTTCATCATAGACTTAAAGAAATACCATGCCATACCCAAGGCGCATACTGATGCAATGGGAATGAGCCAAAAAACTTGTGGGATGTGTTCCATAATTTAAAATGTTTAGGTTGTGTAATAGATAGATTATAATATGGTGCAAATATATAAAAAAATATTGAGAGCAAAAGGAAATTGAGGGAAAAAGAAGAATACAACAACCAACAACAACTGGCCCCTCCCCCTTACCCCTCCCCCAAAGGGAGGGGAGTGAAATGTAACGAAAGCAACTGGCCCCACCCCCCAACCCCTCCCCCATAGGGAGGGGAGTAGAATGCGAGATACCCCTATGGTTGGAAAAACTGTTTAGTCATTCCTAAGCAAACGGTTCCCAGCACTCCCCCTCTCTGTAGGAGAGAGGGTTGGAGGGGGAGGCTTTTTCACCTTCTCCAAGCCAATTAACGCCCCGCACATCTTGTGCGAAGCCTTCGCACGCCGTGTGTTAAGCCCCCACACGTATCTCTTTACACACAAATACCAGCCTTATTAGCTTTTCAGCATTGTCTATCAAAAGGCTAAGACTATGTGAGAATTAGCCTTATTCCTTACTATATTTTACATAAAACACACCTTAATCTATCCCTTTTCTATCCTGAAATAGCAAACAATATGGAAACCACAAGGGGTACCTCGCATTTCACTCCCCTCCCTTTGGGGGAGGGGTAAGGGGGAGGGGCCGCTTGCTGTGGTGTGTTTTGGTTGTTTCCTTTTTTTACCACTGCCCCTTCAGCGTTTCTAACAACGCCTTTGATATTGCTTCATTCGCCTCTTTTGTATATCTGAGGTCGGTGAAGACCTGTGCGAGGGTTTCTTTGTTGTTGATTTCCACAAAGTGTTTGTTTTCCTCTAACTGCTCCTTTGGCGTATAGAAAGCATCAATACGCTCGGGGGTATAGTCTTCGTAAGTCTCGTGGTGGATGATACTGTCGATAGGAAGGCGGTCGGTGAGGGCAGGATCTTCTGCAGGCCAACCGAGGGTAATCGTAGCGACAGGCATCACTAAGCGAGGCAGTTGTAGGACTTCAATGATAGCTTTGGGGTTGTAAATGGTCGTACCTAAGAAACAAGTACCTAAGCCCTCTTCCTCAGCAAGATTGCAGAAAGTCTGACAATAGAGCAGCGCATCAGTAGCAGCATTGAGGAAAGAAAGGAAGTTGTCGTAACCCGGAGTTGCCTTACGGTTCTCCGCCCAGAGCGTAGTACGACGGAAGTCAGCGCAGAAGGTGAGGACCACAGGTGCCCCCATGACCATCGGTTGGTTGAAATGAGCAGGTGCTAATTGCGCCTTCTTTTTCTCGTTGCGAGTGATGACAACCGAGTAAAGCTGCAGATTTCCCATTGTTGGGGTACGCTCAGCCTTCTCTAATAGAGTTTTCAACAAATCCTCCGATACATCCTTGTTGGTGTATTTTCTTATTGTCTTTCTTGTATTGATAGTTTTCATTTTAGATAATTTTGATGCTACAAAGTTAAGTAAATGTTTTCTATTTTGGAAAACAATTCGTAACTTCGCAGACGAAAAAAATTCTAAAACGACAATAATGGAAACCAAACAAACTTACTCATTTGATGAAGCTTTTCAAGCATCTTTAGCTTATTTCGGTGGAGACGAACTTGCTGCTCGTGTGTGGGTCAACAAGTATGCGATGAAGGATAGCTTCGGAAATATCTATGAGAAGTCGCCAGAACAGATGCATTGGCGCATTGCTAACGAGATAGCTCGTATTGAAAATAAATATAAGAACCCTTTGACGGCACAGGAGGTTTTCGACCTCTTGGACCATTTCAAATATATTATCCCTGCTGGTAGTCCGATGACGGGTATCGGTAATAACTATCAGGTGGCATCTCTTTCCAACTGTTTCGTAATTGGTTTGGACGGTAATGCCGATTCTTATGGTGCTATTATGCGCATTGACGAAGAGCAGGTGCAGCTGATGAAACGTCGTGGTGGAGTAGGACATGACTTGACTCATATCCGTCCGAAAGGCTCACCAGTGAACAACTCAGCCCTGACTTCAACGGGTCTTGTTCCTTTCATGGAGCGTTATTCAAACAGTACTCGTGAGGTAGCGCAGGACGGTCGTCGTGGTGCCTTGATGCTTTCTGTAAGTATTAAGCATCCAGATTCAGAGGCGTTTATCGATGCCAAGATGGAAGAAGGTAAGGTGACTGGTGCTAATGTGTCGGTGAAGATTACCGATGAGTTCATGCAGGCAGTCGTTGAGGATAAAACATACGTACAGCAGTTTCCTACCAATAGCAGCAAGCCAAGCGTAACGAAGGAGATTTCTGCTAAGACATTGTGGGAAAAGATTGTACATAACGCATGGAAGAGTGCCGAGCCGGGCGTACTGTTTTGGGATACAATTATCCGAGAGAGTATTCCTGATTGTTATGCAGACCTTGGTTTCCAGACCGTTTCAACGAACCCATGTGGTGAGATTCCACTCTGTCCATACGATAGTTGTCGACTCCTTTCGTTGAATCTCTATTCATACGTTATCGACCCATTCACAGACCATGCACGCTTCGATATGGAATTGTTTAAGCGTCATGCACAGCTCGCACAGCGATTGATGGACGACATCATCGACCTTGAGATGGAGAAAATCGACCTCATCCTGTCGAAGATAAAGACCGATCCTCAGGTGGATGAGGTGAAGAGTGCGGAGTATCATCTTTGGGAGAAGATTAAGAAAAAGAGCTGTCAGGGTCGTCGTACAGGTGTGGGAATCACCGCTGAGGGCGATATGATTGCAGCTATGGGCTTGCGTTATGGAACACAGGAAGCAACCGACTTCTCTGTTGATATTCATCGCACATTGGCTCTGAATGCTTATCGTTCATCAGTGACAATGGCACAGGAGCGTGGTGCGTTTGAGATATATGATGCTAAGCGTGAGGAGAAGAATCCGTTTATCCTTCGTTTGAAGGAGGCTGACGGTCAGCTCTACGAGGATATGAAGAAGTATGGTCGTAGAAATATTGCTTGTCTGACGATTGCTCCTACGGGTACAACCTCGCTCATGACACAGACGACATCGGGTATTGAACCTGTCTTTATGCCTGTATATAAGCGTCGCCGTAAGGTGAATCCAAACGATACGGACGTACATGTAGACTTCGTTGATGAGGTAGGTGATTCTTTTGAGGAGTACATTGTTTACCACCGTAAGTTCTTGACATGGATGGAGGTGAACGGAATTGATACGCAGAAGAAGTACAGTCAGGAAGATATTGACGAACTTGTGAAGCGTTCTCCTTATTATAAAGCTACCGCAAACGATGTCGATTGGTTGATGAAGGTACGTATGCAGGGCGCCATTCAGAAGTGGGTAGACCACTCTATCTCTGTGACTGTGAACCTTCCAAATCAGGTTGACGAGGAGTTAGTGAATAAACTCTATGTTGAGGCATGGCGTAGTGGTTGCAAGGGCTGTACTATCTATCGTGACGGAAGTCGCTCAGGTGTGATGATTTCGGTTTCGAAGAAGGATAAGACAAAGGACGAAAAGCCTGTCGATGAGGAGAAGGCAAAAGACCTTAACTCAGCTGAGGAGCATCATGAGCATATCTGTAATCATCCAAACGTGATTGAAGTTCGTCCAAAAGAATTGGAGTGTGACGTCGTACGCTTCCAAAACAACAAAGAGAAATGGGTGGCTTTCGTTGGTTTGTTAGATGGATATCCTTACGAAATCTTTACTGGTTTGCAGGACGATGAGGAGGGTATTGCCCTTCCAAAGAGTGTGACCAAGGGTAAGATTATCAAGCAAACAGCCGAAGACGGCAGTCATCGTTACGACTTCCAGTTTGAGAATAAGCGTGGTTATAAGACTACCGTTGAAGGCTTGTCAGAGAAGTTCAACCCAGAGTATTGGAACTATGCGAAGCTGATTTCAGGCGTATTGCGTTATCGTATGCCAATCGATCATGTCATCAAGCTCGTTGGTTCGCTGCAATTGAAGAACGAAAGCATCAATACATGGAAGAATGGTGTTGAGCGTGCATTGAAGAAGTATGTTGTTGATGGTACGAGTGCGTCAGGCTTGAAATGTCCAGTCTGTGGCCAAGAGACCCTTGTTTATCAAGAAGGTTGTCTGATTTGTACCAACTGTGGTGCCTCACGTTGTGGCTAAGCAGTTAACAGTAAAGTTCAATTAAGTCCTAATTCGGTCATTAGAAAATCATACATATACCTATTGTAGACTAATGACTGTCTTGGATTAAAACAGAGGGCAGGCAGCTCGTCTTGCCCTCACTTCTCTTAAAGAATGATGAAATTAATGACAAGTTATATACTTCTGCAAGGTCTTCACTTCCATGCTCGTATCGGAGTAGGGGAGCAGGAACGTGTAGTCGGTAATGAGTACGTTCTCGACTTGCGGTTAGGTTATCCGTTTGCAAAGGCAATGAAGAGCGATGATGTTGCTGACACGCTGAACTATGCAGAAGTGTTTAACGTCATAAGAGAAGTCATGAAACAACCCGCTTGTCTGTTAGAATCTGTCGCTGGGTCCATTGTCGAGGCATTGTGTGCGGCTTTCCCAATGCTAAGTAGTATCGACTTAAAACTCGTGAAACTTAATCCTCCAATGGGTGCTGACAGTGATGGGGCAGGCGTGGAATTACACTTAATAAATGATAAAACCGAGGTTTAGAGCCTTGGTTTCCCAACGAAAAGCCGTATCTTTGCCCTTTAAATAATTAAGTATGTTTAAGAAAATATCGCTTCTCCTTGTTTTCTTGGTCTTGTCGGTAAGCCTGTCATGGGCTGCAGACGGACGGTTCACACTTGTTATTGACCCCGGTCATGGTGGTCATGACGCTGGTGCGATAGGTGCAATATCAAAGGAGAAGGACATCAACTTGAATATAGCTTTGGCTTTTGGTCGTTATGTTGAGAGGAATCTGCCAGATGTCAATGTGATTTATACCCGTAAGACCGACGTGTTTATCCCTTTGCATCAACGTGCAGACATCGCCAATAAGGCTAAGGCAGACCTTTTTATATCCGTACATACGAACTCTGTTGCATCAGGGCGTTATGTAAAAGGATTTCAGGTGTACACCTTAGGTATGCACCGTGCGAAGGCTAACCTCGATGTGGCTATGCGAGAGAATGGCGTAATCTCAATGGAGAAAGGCTATCAGCAGACCTATCAGGGTTTTGACCCAAACTCCTCGGAGAGTTATATCATGTTTGAATTCATGCAGAATGCGAACATGGAGCGGAGTGTTGAGTTAGCTCGAATGATACAGAACTCTGTTTGTTCGTCTGCAGGACGTATTGATAAAGGTGTTCATCAGGCTGGTTTCCTCGTGTTGAGAGAGAGTTATATGCCAAGTTGCTTGATAGAGTTAGGCTTCATTACGGCAGCTGATGAGGAGGAATATCTGAACTCTCCAGAGGGTATAGATGCTATGGCAAAGGGTATTTACAATGCTTTTGTACAATACAAGAATGCCTATGACACACGAATTGTGGTACCTTACCGCCCTGTTGAGAACAAGCGAATCGTGATAGATCGCGTTGTCCCAACTGCTCCAACAACTAAACCGCGTCCTGTTGCGCCAATAGAGCGTTCCCGTTCTGTGGCTCCAGTGCAGCGTTCTCGTTCTACAGTACCCGTAGAGCAGCCACGTTCTTCCACCCCTGCACCCCCAGCTCGCCCTATGAATAAGGTACAAGAGGCGAAGAAGAGGATCTCAGATGCGATTCGAGAGTTGCTCCCTTGTAATGATTCAGAGGCTGAAACGGCAAAGAGCGTACCTGTCTTTAAGGTGCAGGTGTTGGCTTCTAACCGTCAGTTGCGGTCGGGTAGTGAACTCTTCCGTGGGCATACAGACATTGATTGTGTTCAAGAAGGCAACTTTTATAAGTATTGTATAGGCTCCAGTACGAATTATAACGACATCTCACGATTGCGTGGAAAGCTCTTGAAAGACTTCCCACAAGCTTTTATTATTGCCTACAAAAACGGTGCACGTATGGATGTCAACCAAGCAATAGCAGAGTTTCTCAAGAATAAAAAGAATAAGTAAACAAAACGGATATGAAGAAATTTTTCACACCACAAGTAAGGATTGCCATCGTTGCTATACTTGCTATCGTTGTGTTATTCTTTGGAATACAGTTCCTAAGAGGTATTTCCCTCTTCTCGAATGACGCACATTACAAGATTAAGTTCAACGATATTACGGGCTTGTCTACATCAACTCCTGTCTATGCTCGCGGTTTTAAGGTGGGTATCGTTAGGAACATTGATTACGACTATGATAAATTAGGCGAGTCTATCACTGTCGATATCGATGTTGAAAAGACATTGAGAATCCCAGAGGGTACTACCGCTGAGATTGTTAGTGACATCATGGGTAACGTGAAGGTTGTACTACAGTTTGGCAAAAGCACGAAGTTCTTGCAGCCTAACGGATGGATTGACGGTGTTATTAATGATGGTACTTTAGGCGATTTGAAGAGTATGGTGCCTTCTATCCAGAAGATGTTGCCAAAGTTGGATAGCATCCTTGGAAGCGTAAATACACTCCTTGCCGACCCAGCCCTTCAGAGTTCGGTACACAATGTAGACAAGATTACAGCCAATCTTACTACTTCTACCCGTGAGCTTAACACCTTGCTTGCACAGGTTAATGGTTCTTTGCCTGTTGTGGCTGCAAAGGCTGGTAGGGTGATGGACAATGCCAACGGCATGATGGTAAACGCAAACAAGGGTATTACAGAAGCTCGTGGAGCTATCCGTGGCGCAAATACGATGATGAGTAACCTTAATAATAAGGTGAACGGACTCGATGTTGAGGCTACGATGGCTAAGGTTAATTCAACTTTAGACAATATGAACTCGCTCACAGCTAAGTTGAATAGCAACGAGGGTACAATGGGCTTGATGCTTAACGACGCCTCTTTGTACAATAATCTTAATAGCACGATGCGCTCTGCAGATAGTCTTTTGACAAATCTTAAAGCACATCCAAAGCGTTATGTTCATTTCTCTCTCTTTGGTAGAAAAGACAAGTAATTTAAATATAGTCTAAATAATATTATCAATGTTTCACACGCAGGGAAAGTGTTTTGAAGCCGTTTGAATATCAGCTTCTTTGCGCTTTCCCTGCGTTTGTTTCACTCTCTGCGTCATAAAGGGTGTAAGGTGGGTAAAACTTATTGTTTTTCAAATACTTACAATTACACAACCACGCAAAATGAGTGGTTCGTAAGAAAGATAACGCAACCTCCACAGATATAACGATTTACAAACTTTTACGTCTTTAGGACATTATCTTACAAATAGTTCTCTTTATAAATAAATTGCTATCTTTGCACTATCAAAATTAATCAGAGATAGTCGGCAAGCCACTATTTCGAGAAAGACATAGATATTTATAGATAACCAATTATGAACGTCAGTCCTAAAAATCTTTGGGATAGTTGCCTCCAGCTCATAAAGGAGAATGTGACCGAGCAGCAATTTGACACCTGGTTTCGTCCGATTGTTTTACAGTCGTACAAGCCAGCATCAAAGACATTGTTAGTTCAGGTCCCAAGCCAATTCGTATATGAGTATTTGGAAGGTCATTACGTAGACTTGCTACGTAAGGTGTTGACGCGTGTCTTCGGACAAGGCGTACAACTGACGTATCGTGTAATGGTTGACCAAGAGAATCACTTGTCACAAGACTTAGAGCAGGACACCGTAGAAGATATCTCGTCACAGCGTCCTACTGCTCGCGCTAATCAGAGCCCAACCGTGCTGGATACAGTGCCACAGGACCTCGATTCACAGCTCGACCCTCATAAGTCATTCAGCAACTATGTTGAAGGCGACAGCAACAAACTCCCTCGTTCTATCGGTCTTTCTATCGCAGAACATCCTAACACAACACAGTTTAACCCAATGTTCATCTATGGACCATCGGGCTGTGGAAAGACTCACCTTGTGAATGCTATCGGATTAAAAGCAAAGCAGCTTTATCCACAAAAGCGTGTGTTATACGTGTCTGCACGTCTGTTCCAGGTACAGTACACCGATTCTGTACGACAGAATACTACCAATGATTTTATCAACTTCTATCAGACAATTGACATTCTCATTGTCGATGATATCCAGGAATGGGTTACTGCAACAAAGACGCAGGATACCTTCTTCCACATTTTCAACCACCTTTTCCGTAACGGAAAACGTATCATCTTAGCGAGCGACCGCCCACCAGTAGATCTCAAGGGTATGAACGACCGCTTGCTAACACGTTTCTCATGTGGTTTAATTGCAGAGTTGGAAAAGCCAAACGTACAGCTGTGTGTGGATATTCTCCATAGCAAGATTAAGCGTGATGGTCTTAACATTCCAGAGGATGTAGTGCGCTTCATCGCCGAAACTGCTAATGGTAGTGTACGTGATCTTCAGGGTGTTATCAACTCACTCCTCGCTTACAGTGTCGTTTACAATAGTAATATTGATATGCGATTGGCTGAGCGTGTCATCAAACGTGCAGTGAAGATTGACGACGAACCGCTGACAATCGATGATATCATGGACAAGGTTTGCTCACATTATAATGTTACAATGTCGGCAGTCAACTCTCGTTCTCGTAAGAAAGACATTGTAATGGCACGCCAAGTGAGCATGTATATGGCACAGAAATATACGAAGATGCCTGCAAGTCGTATCGGAAAGTTGGTGGGTAATCGTGATCACAGCACCGTAATCCACAGTTGTTCAAAGATTGAAGACCGACTAAAGGTTGACAAGGGATTCCATGCTGAAATCGCAAGTATTGAAAACTCTTTTAAGTTAAAAGCATAAGGTATTAGTTTGAAAGTCTGTCGCATGGTCGTGGCAGGCTTTTTTAATTGACTTAAACCTTACTCCCTCACCTGAAAATAACCTTCCCCTCACTCAGAAAATTTATTACAAAATAAGCGTAGAAAACTCCCTTAAAAGCTCCAAAAAGTACTGATGGTAACGTCTTTGTAACTTGCATAGAATCAATAACTTACAAGGTTGATTTCTAATAGGTGCTTACTTAGGCATGAAAAAGGCGTTACTTAGCATCTAAAAGGGCATCTTTTGCAAGCCAATTGGGCATCTTTTAGAAGCTAAAAGAGCATCTTTTCAAAACGAGTGTGTGAAAAATAATTACATTTGTTGTCTGGAGTGGTTTTGGAGATGGTTAAGGATGCCCATTTAAAATTGTTCATTTTGGGTAGGACTGTTTGGCATTAAACGTAATAAAAAAGGTTCTTCCGGAATTTTGAGTGATAAAGATTTGTCCAAACTTAGTTCTCTGACGAAAGGTCACACGGAGAAAAGGAGAGGACAGAGGATTATTAAAAAAAGCAATGGAAGTCACGGAGGCACCGTCGGTGCATAGAGCGACGGAGCTTGTTTGCCAATTCTATTAGCAATTTATATACAAAGCGTTTATCCCCAAATAGTTATCAAGAATCTGTACGCTACACCTCCGTCGCTCTTTGTGCCGTCGGCACCTCCGTGACATTGCGTTTACCTCCGTTCCCTCAGTGACTCCGTGTGCCTATTATATAAGAGTTTTAGTCTATCACTCCATATTTCGGAAGAACCACTTTTCTAAGCAAATCCTTATCCCGAACTGGCGTAACAACTACGAAAGACATCAAGCATACCACCCCCTCTCCCCTTTGGAGAGGGGCAGAGGGGTGAGGCTTTTTCCCTACTTCTAGGTATTGCACTATTCCTTACAACATCCTACCTTTGCATTAACAAATCAAAGGCGAGCTCTAGAATCATTGATAAGGTCACAAAAAGCCCTATGGAGCGTGCTGTGACTATATCAAAGATTTACAGAACATGCCTGAATTTAAAACAATTTAAAATGATAAAGAAAAGAACCGTAAAACAGATTTTATGTAAATCGGCGTTTGTTTTCGCCGCTACGTTCGTTCTTTCGCTGCCCACTTACGCAAGGCACGAGAACGAAGTGAAAGTTAATACCGAAGCCAACATTAAGGGACGCGTTGTGGATAGTAAAACACAACATCCTCTTTCGCACGCGAGCGTGCTGGTTTTGGGTACAGTTATCACTACCACCACCGATGCCGATGGCCATTTTATGCTGCGAAATCTGCCTGTGGGAAAGGTGATTGTGGAAGTGCGCTCGGCTGGTTATAGGGCTTACAAACACGAGGTGACAACGCAAAAAAATAATACCCATGAGCTGAATGTGATGCTCAAACCCGACGAAATTGCGCTCGACGAGGTTGTTGTGTCGGGCAATCGTAGTCAAACACTTAGACGTGAGTCGCCTGTGGTTGTGAATGTTCTGGACACGAAGTTGCTTGAGTCTACCCATTCTACAACCTTGGTGCAGGGTTTAAACTTCCAACCAGGCGTGCGAACCGAAGATAATTGCACCAATTGCGGATTCTCGCAGGTGCGCATCAATGGGCTTGATGGTCATTATTCGCAAATATTAATCGACTCGCGACCCGTTTTCACGGCCCTTCAAGGTGTTTATGGACTCGAACAGATACCCTCTAACATGGTGCAACGTGTTGAAATTGTTCGCGGTGGTGGCTCGGCGCTCTTCGGTGCTTCGGCCATTGGTGGCACCATCAATATCATTACCAAAGAACCTAGCGAAAATTCGGCCGATGTGGCGCACACCATCACAGGCGCAACAAATGGCTCTACTGCTTTCGACAACAACACCACGGGCAACCTATCGGTTGTTACAACCAATAATAGAGCTGGGTTTTATCTCTATGGACAAAGCCGACACCGCGCTGCTTACGACCGCGATGGCGATGGTTACACCGACCTTCCCACGCTAGATAATAAAACTGTGGGGCTTAGCTCTTTCTTCCGACTCACCGATTACTCCAAAATAACCCTTAAATACCACGGCTTGAAGGAGTATAGACGTGGCGGAAACAAACTTTACTTGCCTGCTCACGAGGCCAATATTGCCGAACAAATCGAACATACCATCAACGGCGGAAGTTTGGGCTACGACCTCTTTAGCCTTAATGGTAAGGGACATTTCAGTGCTTATGCCTCGTTTCAAAACGTTGACCGTAAGAGTTATTACGGAGGACTGGGCGAACTGGCCACCGCTGCCGATGGACTTAAGGCCTTGAACGAAGCCTATAAACTGGGACTTAACCTCGATATGAGCGAAGACGATGCCGCCACGCTGCCCGCCAACCAACAACAAACGCTGGCCGATGCGCAAGCCTACGACAAAGCACAACGAGCCTATAACCTTACGCATAACATCAATTACATAGCTGGTGCGCAATATGTGCACAATTTCGACCGTCTGTGGTTCATGCCTTCGAGTCTTGTTGTGGGGGCCGAATATAGCTACGACCGCATTAAAGACCACTCTCTGGGCTACAACAGCGTGATGGAACAGCGCGTGAATATTGGTAGCTTCTTTGCTCAAAACGAATGGAAAAACAACCATTGGGGCTTGCTTCTGGGCGGACGACTAGACAAACACAACCTTATCTCGCATCTTATCTTTAGTCCGCGCGTTAATCTGCGCTACAATCCCACGCCCAACACCAATTTCCGACTTACTTACGCTGGCGGATTTAGAGCCCCACAGGCTTTTGATGAAGACCTTCATACGCGTATTGCTGATGGCGACCGTGTGAAAATTGCGTTGGCTAAGGATTTGAAAGAGGAACGTTCGCACAGCTTTAGTGCATCGGCCGACCTCTATAAAAGTTTTGGAACAGTACAAACCAACGTTCTTATTGAGGGCTTTTACACACGCCTTAACAACATGTTTGCTACACGCAAACTGGCTGATGATGTGATTATTGATGGCGCACGTGTTGAAGAACGCTTCAATTCTAACGGTGCAACGGTGTATGGAATTAACCTCGAGGGCAAGGCTTCGCTCTCGTCGTGGGCGCAATTGCAAGCTGGTTTTACTTGGCAAAGCAGCCGTTATCGCACGCCCGAAGAATGGGACGACGATGCTGCTCCCGAGTTTAAAACCACTAAACGTCTGCTGCGAACGCCCAACACCTACGGATATTTCACCCTCACTGTGCATCCCACCATCGATTTTGCCCTATCGTTATCGGGCGTTTACACGGGTAGAATGTATGTTGGCCACCCCAAAGGGGGGAGCGAGCGCACCAACGACTTTGCTATCATTGAGCACACTCCCGCGTTTCTCACGCTTAACCTGAAGCTTGCCTATAATTTCTACATAACTAAGCAGGTGAAATTGGAGGCTAGTGCGGGGGTGCAAAACATGCTCGATGCTTACCAAAAGGATTTGGATAAAGGGGCTTCGCGTGCCTCCGACTATGTTTACGGACCTACTCAACCCCGCAGTTTGTTTCTTGGGGTGAAGTTTTCGTACTAGGTATTATGTCTTTTTTACCCAAAAACAGTGGGTAGAGTTGTTTTGATTTTGTGTATTGCTGGACACATTGCCGTTGTTGTTATTGAAAATGTGGTGCACTACGCTCAAACAATATCATAGGCAAGATGCCGACAAGCCAACAAAAGATGAACTGGATGAAATGTAAGCAACATCAATTGTGTGATTAGTGGTCTTACAATTGATTTGGGTTTAAAAAGCTGGGTGTAATGATTGAAAGCTACGGTAAATAGACTTTACAAAACGCATTTCAGTACTACACCACTTCTAGAAAGGCAAAAACGCCTGTAGGCGATGCCAGTGGCACAATGAGCGACGGAGATGAAGCGTACAGATTCCTGATAAGTTTTGGGGTAAATGCTTTGGGCATAAAATCTCTAATAAAACTGGCAAATAACCTCCGTTTCTCCACGCACCGCGGTGCCTCTGTGACTTCCATTGCCTTGTATGCAATAAGCCTCTGTACACTCCTTTTCTCTGTGTGACATTCCGCCAGAGTTCAAAATTTAGGCGGACAGCCTTATGATTCCAAGTTTCAGAAGACCCAACAAAATGAGTAATTAAGCAATGAAGACCTATGATTTCCATTATTCTGTTCACGAGGTGGACGGAAAACTATTTAAGTTGATTGAATGCTCTACATGGCCTCGCCTGAATGTTCAGGTGATTGATACCACGCCTGACCGCTTTGAAGACGATTTAAATGTGATTAAAAGCCGTTCGCTCTGTGGCTATTCCCTGCTGGATAAGACTTTTATCCTAAAGCATGCAGGTGGAGAAGGTAACGGTGAATTGAAGCAAAGTAATATCGATGAGATTCTCGACGGCATGAAGGAGATTATGAATGCTGCTGTGAAATGGTGGATGAAAAATCACCCCACCCCCGCCCCTCCCCAAAAGGGGAGGGGAGTAGAATGCGCGATATCCCTGTGAGCAGGAAAGAGAAGATGTTTGTTATAATCTCTCATCGGGTACTAAAGAAGAATACAATGGATGATGAGCAAAATTATTTATCGTTTTTAATAAAGATACAAAAAATAAATGTACCTTTACGGCGAATAACTATTAAACCTTTATTGACATGAAAAAATCTTTTTGCTTTCATCCCTTGTGCTGCGTACAACGTTCTGTTTTGGGGATTCCAATGAATCTTGGTGGTGGAGAAAAAACGTAATATGAATACTGGAAAAACAAGATTAAAATCAACAGCTGTATACGGAAGAACTATTTTTTTGGAAAGAAACTAAATAAAAGATTAATAATGAGATTTTGTGCTGTATTGATACTTTCTGTGATTTCAATTCTAAATAGTTTAGAATTGAAATCACAAACTGTTGTAAAAATTTTAAGCAATGGTTGTAAGGTAGAGAGAAGTTTATTTCTAAACGAAAAAAAAATCGGGGTGTATAATAAACGAGGTAGATTGGTTAAATTGTCCGCAGATGATATCAAATATCAAAAGATATTTTTAGATCAATCTTATAGCCTGATTGATTATGGAATAATTCTAAAATATCCCGAGGTCATATATAAAGATGCGTGTATTATTGCTGATATTTTGTCAAGTTATGACCCAAGCGAAATCTTATCGTTTACAAAGCCTATAGGGGAGCGAAAAAAGATTTCTATACAAGATATCAATAAGTATTACACGTACCTTGATGCCAGTGTTGACTATGTATTTAGTATTAACATTATAGTCAAGGATAGTCTTATTACCCAATATAGTTATACTTACAAGCCCAATATGTCTGACATCATTATTTCATATACATGTGTATTTACTTATGATAAAAATAATCGAATAGTAAAATTAGAAAAAATATATAGTCGACACTATGAAACAAAAGAAATTATATATGAAAACAAATAACACACGTTTTTTACTTTCATCCCTTGTAATGTGTACATTATTTTGCGTCTCTATCTTAGGGCTTTACTCTTGTTCTATTGTACCTACATTGTCTAAATTTCCGGTGTCAGACATTCGTTTAGGACTCAATAAAGCAGATGTGAAAAAACAATGTGGTTTTCCATTTAGGTCTGATGTTTTTACAAGAAACAATAAGAGAATAGACGTTTTGTATTATAAGGAACCTGCTCGTGTCCTATGTGAAGGATTCATTATAACAACGGCATTAACATTTGAAAATGATTCGTTAGTTTCTATTATACAGAGTGACAAACTAATATCTGGGCTTGATCTCTCTGTAGATTCTCTTCGAAGGAGATAAGAACATTTATAAGGACGGTATGTCAAAATGTAAATTCCATTTTGATAATCATACTGTTTGAAACAAGTCTTTAAGAAAGACCATTTCTGTACTCGCTTTTGAGTATAGAAATGGTTTTGTGCCAATGGCAGCTGCTCGCCCCCAAACTCCTATAGTTGATTAGGCTACACCTACACGTGGGATTGCAGTTCTATGTTGAACTTGCGAAAAATATATAATATAAAATTTGTAAACATAAAATAACGATATGTCAAACAAAGTCGCTATATTTGTAGTTCGGCACTTCAAAACAAATTTTCCTGTCACTTCTGTCATCATTTGTGGACGTTTAACTTGTTGACTTACAATGAACTCTACGCAAATGTTAAAATGACAGCAAATGAAAATAAAAGTAAGTTGTGAGGATATTAATAGGGCATTATAACTGAAGACTGCTAAGTTTATGGCTGTAAAGACATTATATAAGACGATAAATACAAACGGAGAATTTAGCTGTGGTGATATAGACGTCACCACGGAGGAATGGCTTGATTTATTAAATGATGAGAAGTCAAAACCATATCATGAGGCTTTGCTGTGTTTCCTACGCCAAAAAGAACATAAGGCAACTTGTGTAAAGGTTTCTCAAGTATATGGGAAGCCTGCCCAGTATTATAACAGTAAGGTGTATAATTTCTCTAAGTGGGTACAAAAACGCTTGAATAGATTTAGCGTAAAAGACACAGACGGTAAGGATACTTACTGGTGCATTACGATGCAAAAAGGTTGGGACACAAAGCAAGGGTTCCAATGGCAGCTGCGTGATGAGCTTGTAGAAGCCCTTAGAATCTATTTGATGAAAGCGCTTATAGATGTCTTTAGCAAGGGAAAACCTTTTAATGGTTATAAAGAAGAATATAAGTGGGACTTACTTGATAGGTCAGAAGGGAAAGATGTGCTTGCAGTCTTCGATGGTCTTAGAGGAGAGAATGTTATAGATAATCCTCGCACTGATTCTGTTATTAAGTATTTGGTTGAGAATGAAGCCGACAAGACAAGAGTTTGCTGTCAACATCTGATTGACGAGTCTGTTCCATTAAACGAACGATTAGCAGCGTTTAAGTCAGAGATAAAGGCTTTGTGTCCAAGTAAATGGAAGAACACTGCAAATGATGAGCGTACAGCATCAGCCTTGCTTACCTGTATTTATCCAAAGACTTATACCTTCTATAAGGATGAAATCTATAAGAATATTTGTGACTACTTCGGTTATACTTCTCGAAAGGCAGGAAAGAAATATGAGCACTTTATGGAACTTGTCAATGGTTTTGTAAAGAGCTATGGAGAGGAAATACAGCAGATAATGCTGAATGAAATAAAGGGATTTAAGAATAAACCGCTCAACCTTGCGGTGCAAACTTTATTCTGGTGTATGAAAGATTACATGAAAGAGGAATTGGATAAGAAGATGACTACAGAAACAAATAATAGTTCAAAAGGAACATGGTATGATGATGTTGGCCGTACATGGGAGCGACGTAAGAACATAGTATTATATGGTGCGCCGGGTACTGGTAAGACTTATGACGTACCAGAGCTTGCTGTTCGTCTTTGTGATCCTGCGTTTATGGCTGCAGAACCGAGTAGGGAGGAGATAGTAAGCAGATACAATCAGCTTAAAACGGAAAAGCGTATTGCCTTTACAACCTTTCATCAGTCCTTAGACTATGAGGATTGGATTGAAGGGTTACGCGCTGTGGTAAACGAGGCGAGTCAGGTGACCTACGAGATAGAGAACGGTGTGTTCAAGAGGCTTTGTGAGGCTGCCGAACGTTCTAAACTCGAGGGTAATCAGTACGGTATCAATTCGGAGTCTGACGTTTGGAAGGTTTCGCTTAAACGGACAGGAGACAATGATGTGCGCAAAGACTGTATGGAGAATGGCTATATCCGTATCGGTTGGGATGAGTATGGAGATGAAATCTCAGACGAGACAGATGGTAGTAGTCGCAATGATAAGGGTAAGACGATATTAAATGCCTACATCAATAAGATGAAAGTAGGGGATATTGTAATGTCTTGTTATTCAAGTAAAGAGATAGATGCGATAGGTGTTATCACGGGTGACTATCGGTATGATGAAAGCCTACCAGCCTATAAGCGTATCCGACCAGTACACTGGCTAATAAAAGGTAAGCGAGAGAATATCGTGGAGACAAATGATGGTAAGGAGATGGTAGAGTCTACTGTCTATCGTTTGAAGTCGATTTCTATCGGAGATGTAGAGGCCATCCTTGAGAAACACGGAGTGTTTATCGATCAGGAGAAGGACGATAAGCCCTACGTTATGGTCATTGATGAGCTAAACAGAGGGAACGTCTCAAAGGTGTTTGGCGAACTGATAACACTGCTCGAAGCAGACAAGCGTAAGGGACGTATTAATGCTGAGAGTGTGGTGCTGCCTTACTCTAAGAAAGGTTTTCATATCCCAAACAATGTCTATCTGATTGCAACCATGAATACTGCCGACCGATCTTTAGGTTCGCTTGATTATGCTATCAGACGACGTTTTGCCTTCATTGTAGAGAAGCCATTTGGCTTAGATGTAGAAGGGTTTGATAAGAAGCTGTTTAAGAAGGTTAGTAGTCTGTTTGTTAAGAACTTTGATAAGTATAAAGAGAGTGGTTGGGATAAGACCATGAAACTCGAACCAGCAAAGACCCTGTCTGATGGATATAAGCCAGAAGATGTTTGGATTGGTCATAGCTACTTCTTAATGCAGGATGAGGAGGGTGAAGATAATACGAGCAATCGTCTTCTCTATGAGATTATCCCACTTTTAGAGGAGTATATTCGTGATGGTGTGCTGACAGCAGAGGCACAAGGAGTTATCGACGAATTATATAAGCAAGCAACCGAGTAATGAGAGTGGTGCAACTTCAAGAACAATTGTTGGGGAATAAACCTCTTCAGCAAACTGAGTGTGAGGCTATCATCCCTTATATGGATGATGGCTCAGAAGTTGTGCATAGAGTTAAAAGAGGTAGTGAGGAGGAGCTCTGCCTTAAGCTATCTCGTAAAGCGGATAGAATCTATCCTACTTGCTCTTATTTCGTTGGGGTAGACTGGATTAAGGAAGAGGAGTTAGCAGTACAAGTCAGTCCTAAGATGAATGATGGATTTGAGATAGACTATGTGCGTATGTTAAACGAGGCATTGGCAGAACCCGATAACATGGATCATCTGAAAGACTTGCTCACCATTCGTTTTGACAAACCTTCTATCCGTATCAGTCAGCAGCAAGACTTGTTGAGTATCTTCTTGATTACAGAGTATCTGAATATTCTTCAGCGTATCGTAAGAAAGGGTTTGAAGAAGAGTTACTATAGGGTTGAAGAAAACCTAAACAATAAGGTTAAAGGACATATCCTTGTCAGTAGAACGATTCAACGAAACCTTGCGAAGGGACGTATTACAGACAATGTCTGCCGTTACCAGGTGTATGACATTGACTCACCAGAGAACAGAATACTAAAGAAGGCACTTGCTTTTTGTAAGAAGCAGTTGGAGGTTTATAAGCATGCACTTGATACAAAGGCTTTGGAAAAGAAGATAAGATATGTGCAGCCTTCTTTCGAGCGGGTGGGCGATGAGATAAGTGTTAAGGCAATGAAGACGTTTAAGGGTAATCCTGTTTTCAAAGAATACTTCACGGCTGTTGAGTATGCACAACTGCTGCTAAGGCGTTTCAGTTATGACATTACCCTTGCTGGTAAAAGCCAGATAGTCACGCCTCCGTTCTGGATAGATATGAGCAAGCTCTTTGAGTTATATGTCTTTGGTAAGCTTAAGAGGATTTTTACAGGAAAGAGAGAGATTCAATATCATGTGAAAGCTCATTATCAAGAACTTGATTATCTCCTGAAGCCGACAGAGTGGACTGAACCCTACGTTATTGATGCGAAATATAAACCACGTTATAAGCAGGGTGGTGGTATAACTATGGACGATGCAAGGGAAGTGAGTGGTTATGCCCGATTAAGTAAAGTCTATAAAAAGTTAGGCTTGAATGAAGAGACTGCACTGCCTATAAAGTGCCTCATCATCTATCCCGACCAAGATCAAGAAGAACGATTTACCTTCACAAGAACGGAAGAACCAGCGTTTGAAAAGGTTTCTAATTATGTACGTTTTTACAAATTAGGAATCAGGTTGCCTGTTATTTCTGTGTGAATCACTATTAAATCAATCGTTTTTTCTTTTATTTTCGTCCCTTTTTTAGGTCTTTATTGTTTTATAATGTTATTTCTTACTTTATATTTTTTCTATAAAGTAGTGCTTTTTCTGTGAGTTTTTATTTGTTGTTATGTGTCTGATATATAGATTATTATGATTTCTTTTGATGTTTAAAAGGTTATTGAAAGACTTATATTGATTTATATTATAGTCGTAGGAAGTTTGTATTCGCTTTTAGTTTCGCTTTTTCTTCGTAATATTGTAGTTGAAAAGGAAAAATAAGAAACCTAAATCTTTGTTGATAAGAAAAAGGACTTCGAGTTGTATTACGAAATAAATCAGATTTTAATAACCTTTTAATATATAAGTTTATGGGATTAAAAACATTTACAAAATCTATTTTATGTTGCGCTTTATTCGTTGTTGGCGCATTGTCTGCAAAAGCTGCTGACCGCTTAGTAATTGTCGGTGAGGCTACGTGGGGTGGTTGGAATCTTGGTCAATCTACCGTTATGCAGAAGTCTGATGAGAATGCTGATGTCTTTAAGGCAACTGTTCATTTGGATGCAAACAAGGAGTTTAAGTTCTTGACTGAGCTTGCTTTTGGTAAGCTGGAGTATCGTGCTGGTACTGGTCCTGTTACCTTACAGTCGGGTGTTGAGGCTCCATTGGTGAGTAGCGAAGATGAGCCTACCGATGGTAAGTTCTTTGTTTCTGAGTCAGCCAACTATGATATCGTTTGTAACTTGGCTACGAAAAAAGTGGTTGTTACCAAGGCTGCTTATCAGACAACAGCTTTGAAGCACACTGCTTTATGGATGATTGGTAGTGCTACAAAGGGCGGTTGGAGTATTGGTGAAGGCACGATTATGAAGGCAGATGCAACTAATCCTGCTAAGTTCTCAGTACGAACAGAGTTGAAGGCTGGTGAGTTGAAGTTTGGTACGAATGTTTATGCTGGCTTCGATCAGATGTTCTATTTGCGCGACTTGGCTGATGAAGGTAAGATAGTCTTTGGTGGTGATGATAACAAATGGAACATCACAGAGGAGGCTACATACGATGTTACCGTTGATGTTGCTGCGATGACAGTGTCATTTACTAAGGTTAATCCGACAGCGATTAGCACTGTAGAGACAGCAAACAATGCACCTGCAGTTTACTACACATTGAGCGGTGTGAAGGTTGAGAAGCCTGTTGCTGGTGTTTATGTGAAGCGTCAGGGTGGTAAGTCTGTGAAGGTTGTAGTGAAATAAAACCTTGTTTCTTACCATAAGTTGGATGAGAAAATAGGTTCTTCCGTTAAATCCAAATCGGTCATTAGAGGCTAAACATATTGTGGTCTAATGACCGATTTGAGTTTAATGTGTGTGCTTTTCGTATTGTTTTAACGGAAGAACTGAAGTTACTCATTAAACAAAAACATAGTTAAGATAGTCAATTATTTGTCTTATTATCATCCTCTAACATTGAAAAACACCTCGAGAATCTGCAGAAAAGGGTTTGAAAAACTATTACAAAATTATAAATAAGACATCTATAAATAACGGCAAAAATACATACCAAGGGTAGGTTTGTAACCAACAGCAAATCAATAAGTTATAAAGTAGTAAAGTGAACGGTGCTTAATTGCATTCTAAAAGGGCGTTAGTTAGCGTTCAAAAGGGCATCTTTTGCAAGTCAATTAGGCGCCTTTAAGAAGGCAAAAGAGCATGTTTTGTGTTTGAGCTGTATGAAAATAGCTTACAAAAGTCCATGACATGGGAATAAATTGGGGGCTTCAGGATTTTGAGTGATGAGTCTTACCACTTAAGGTTAGGTTTCTGATGAAATGTCACACGGAGGTACGGAGAGGACGGAGGATTATTAAAACAAAGCAATGGAAGTCACGGAGGCACCGTCGGTGCATAGAGCGACGGAGCTTGTTTGCCAATTCTATTAGCAATTTATATACAAAGCATTTATCCCAAAAGAGTTATCAAGAATCTGTACGCTACACCTCCGTTGCTCTTTGTGCCGTCGGCACCTCCGTAATATTGCATTACCTCCGTCCCCTCCGTGACTCCGTGTGCCTATTATATAAGACTTTTAGTTTATCACTTCATATTTCAAAAGAACAAAAATAAAGCCATATCGACATCTCCCTACGGAGATGAAGATATGGCATTTTGATTTGTAGAAAAGGTTTGTTATATTTTATGCGTACGGTAAATTATGTAATCACCGTCCGCTTGGATTGTAAATTCATTCGATAAGGCTTCGTTCAGTGTTCCCTGCCATAGCTCGCTGAATGGATAGATATCCCATTTGAGTCCGTTACTACTTAGCTCCTTGCAGGTAGCATTGAAGATACTGACTTGCTGTCCGGGGAATGATTCAAAGCGAGTTGTACCTGATGCTGCAACAAAATATCCATAGTCGGTTACCATCACTGGGTCGATAGCCAACTGACGATAGTAATAGAGCATGAGAGAGATGTTGCCCAAAGTATGATCTTCACGCTTTCCCGTCGCTCCGAGGTAGCAGAAGCGAGGGCGAGTATGGGTAGATGCGTCCATCTTTAGATGTGAACGAGCAAAGAGGGTAGCCTTGGTTAGGTCGTTAAACTCCTGCTCCGAAATCGGATGATAGATGTGTGCATAGCGTTGTTTCAGCTCTTCAGAGAGTGAATCGCCATCACCCACCACTGCTGTTGGCTCTATATCATATTCCAATAAATCCTCCAAAGCACCATCACATACAATCAGATTCTCTGCAGTACGTAGGATGTGAAGGGGTAGGACGTGGGTTGGGAAGTCGCCAGCAGCAAGGATGACGGCAGAGAAGCCTCCCCCGACCCCTCCGAAAGGAGGGGAGTACCTAATCGAAGAGACCTCCCCTAACCCCTCCAAAGGAGGGGAAAGCCTAACGGGGTGTTCGTTGGTAATGTGTTGGTGTTGTCCGTTCTTGTTATTCTTTTTGTTATTGATAATCATTTATCTTGCTTATTCTTATTCTGTTCTTTCTCTCTTTCGAGATACTTTGTATTCGTTTTATTTATCGCAATAATCTATTTTGTTCTTTCTCTCTTCGAGATACTTTATATGGTGTCATTCCTTTCGATAACTTCTCCTTCAACCTATGAATATATTTTGGAGAACTCTAAAGGAACCTTTCTTCCGTTAGGCATCCCCCTCCTTTGGAGGGGTTAGGGGAGGTCTTCCCTATTTGCACTCCCCTCCTTTCGGAGGGGTCGGGGGAGGCTCCTCCTCCACTTAAAATACCCAGCCACAGCGATGACGGCATAGAAGGCATAGAGTCCTGCGGTGAAAGGAATCTCTTTATATACATAAAGTCCTGCCAATTCGATGTCAACAACAATCCATATCCACCATTGTTCGATGTATTTCTTTGCTAACGCCCACAGTCCGATGAAGCTGAGTGCATTGCCGAAGCTATCTAATACCGGTACGGTAGAGTTCGTGAACTTGATGAGGATGATATAAAGTGCAGCCCATAGAAGGAGGAAGGTAAGCAATGAGGGGAGTATCAACTGTCGAGGATAGTGTGTGATAGGAATCTCCTCCGCCCCTTTCTTTCTTCCGAACTTCCAATACAAAAAGCCATAGATGGCTGCTAAGGTATAGTATATCTGCATTCCAAAGTCCGCATACAGTCCTGCCTCGTAATAGACAAACATATAGATGACAGGCATAATAATCCCCGTCAACCAAAGCCATATACTCGCTTTGTATTCTTGATAGATGTAAATTAGGCCGACGATGCAGCCCAGCATGTCTAATGTCATAATGAATATGAAAGAAAAGCGACCAACAACAAACCATCAGCAATCCACCCACCAACTGGCTGGCCAACCAACCGGCCCCTCCCCCTTCCCCTCCCCCGAAGGGAGGGGCGTAGAATGCGTGATACCCCTACATGAGATTACAAGTGGATAAGTTTACGTGTAAACAAGTTGTCCTGCTTGAGTGTTGAGTCTTTTTACAAGCAATCTACAAGCATACAGTACATTTCCCTTGTGATTATTACATGAGATTACAAGTGGATAACCTTACGAGTAAACAATTTGTCCTGCTTGAGTATTGACTCTTTTTACAAGCAATCTACAAGCATACAGTACATTTCACGCCCCTCCCTTCGGGGGAGGGGAAGGGGGAGGGGCCAGTTGTTAGGTCTTGTTCTATTTAAAACTTCACCGCAACACTTCCCATCACATTAAACCCTGCCATTGGGATAAAACCAATCTGCGTATAACGATTCTCATTAGGATGACCATTGTTGTCGAGGATTGAGCTATACACCCATCCGCTGGCTGCATAATGGCGATTGAAGATATTGTTGAGGTTCACACCGAAGATAGCTTCCTTCAAACCAGCAATGTGCTTGGTAGGACGAAGGGTATAGCTGAGGTTGACATTCGTCTGTGAATAGCATGGCAACGAACGTGTCATGTTCTCGGTATTGTCGAGATACTGACGACTGACGAAGTTTGTATGCCATACTGCCTCAAAGCCTTTATAATGGAGATTGAGCATACCATTGAGGATGGCTGATGGTGAGAAAGCCAGAGTAGAGTGGTTGTAATGAATCTTACGGAAGGAAGCCTCCCAGTCAACACTTGCCATCTCGTCAAAGTCCTTGATGATATTACGACTCAAAGCAGCATTACCCTCAACGGTCAACCATGACAGTGGGCTCCAGCCAGCCTCCAACTCAGCACCCATACGATAGCTGTCCTTGATGTTTGTAGTCAGATTCGCACCGATATCACTCTGCGCACCAGTCTGTACAAACTGGTTTTTATAGTTCATATAATAGAGGTTCACCCCTGCTCTCCAGTTGCGACCATTGTATTGATAGCCCATTTCGATATCCACCATACGCTCTGGCGATGGTGCAGGATAACTACCGTTGTTGGTGAAGTTATTACGTTCTGGCTCACGACTGGCATGCGCAATAGATGCATAAGCCTTGTGACCACCACGATAATAGCTGATTCCTGCTTTCGGATTTACGAAGTCATAACGCTCGTTGATGTCTAAGAGCTGGTTCTGATAGCCACTTCCGACCTTATAGAAACGGTCGTTCTGACCATCGGTCATATACTCCACATGACGGATCTGCAGGTCCATAAACACGTTCCAATAGTCTGCAAAGTTGTATTTTGCCTTGAAGAATCCGCTGTAATCATACTTATGTGCCTTAGAATCATAATACTTATAATCATTGCCACCAGAACGATATTTCGCATCTGCCTCCTCATTCTTTATATAAGTAAGGTAGCCGAAGTGACTGCCACGGAACTGCTGCAGATTCAGTCCGCCTGTCACATCCCAACTCTCGTCCTTGTAATTGCTGGTGTAAACAATGCCGTAGGTGTGCTGTGACAAACCTTTCAGGCGTACGAAGTCAGACTTCTTGATAAACTTACCCTTGCTATCGGTGAATGCCAAACCGAACTTCGCAAACTTTGTGTTATGCTTAAATTCGCTGTAATAGCCGTAACCGTAGGTGTAATGCAGGGTTACGTTATGGCTCCAATGGTTGGAAGGGTGGAAAGCAAACGATAAGAGGTTATGATTCTGATAGAAATTATCTGTCGTCTTGTTCCAGAATGAGCCGTCACGCATCGTGTAACGTGCTGTCTGGTAGTTGCCATTAGCATCCTTAACGAAGGCTCCGTTAGCATCAGTCTGCAGGTATTCATAGAGTTGGTTGAATTTACCTAACCCTCTCTCGTACATGTCTTTGTAGGTCATGATACCTGTCTTAGCACCGTAGGTGCCATCCATTAGACTCAAGTCATTACTACCCGTAACGACACCATTCCATGCCTGTCCAGTCTTCTCGAAGTTGCCGATGTTCTTATAGCTGATGCGGAAGTTATCGCCCAACCATGTTAGTCCACCATAGTAAGAACCTGAACGCCCACTCGTTCCGTTGACATATCCGTCTGTTGCGGTCTCGTGATAGGCTCCATCGAAGACAAGATGATTGAAGAGCAGACCTGTAGAAAACTTCACACCAGCGTTATACGTATTGTATGAACCGTATGAACCACTCACCTCTACGCTTGGTTTTCTACTTGGTACACTCGTTGCCAACGACACCGAACCACCGAAAGCACCGTCGCCATTGGTTGAAGTACCGATAC
>OGGI01000857.1_pt1 | contig 25703 bp, 24 predicted proteins | sample 1571051 | NCBI WGS metagenome assembly OGGI01 (sample SAMEA2582075, study PRJEB24529) | metagenome | biome: Human gut stool | place: China | collected 2011 | reverse complement strand
GGCGTGCTTGGAGGTATTTTTCTTGTCGCAAAGCTGATGGAATATCTGCTCTGCCGGTTTGAGAGGCTGACCTACTGGGCAATTTTCGGGCTGCTGGCGGCGTCCCCGGTTGCCATATTAGGGAAAATCCCGCTGCGCGGGACATCGCCGGCTGTCATCGCCTGGGGCGTGATGCTGTTTAGTGTGGGGGCGGTGGTCACCGGGCTTTTAGCTGGAGAAACATAAAAATTCAGAAAATACATGAAAAAGTGTAGAAAAATCATACGATTTTTTTGCGCTTTTTTCTTTGAAAAATACAAAAATGTGATACAATAGATAAAGTATTATGATTAACTTGGGGGTTCTACATGCAGGATAAGGATTCTGAGGCACTCCGCAATCAACGCAGGCGGAGAAAGCGGATTGCAAGAATGAAACATACCATAATCGCGATAATTGCCGGGTGGATCATCCTGTCCATGATTCTGATCATTTTTCTGCTTGTCCGGACGAGATCCATGGAGAGAAAGTTAGATGAACTCTGGCAGATGCAGCGGGTGATGAACCAGCAGGTGCCGGATACGGAGGCACTACCCCAGGAAGAGACCGGCGGCATGGATACGGAGACAGTGGCTGTGACGGCATCTGCATCCGGGATCGACGAGACAGACAATCTGGCACAGGATGGAGATGTACATAAAGTTTATCTGACGTTTGATGACGGGCCGTCTGAGAATACGGACGCCATTTTAGATGTGCTGTCGGAGTACGATGTCAAGGCAACCTTTTTTGTGGTCGGAAAAGAGGATGAGGCATCGGTAGCCATCTACCAGAGGATCGTGGATGAGGGGCATACGCTGGGAATGCATTCCTATTCTAATAAGTACAGTCTGATCTATCAGTCGGAGGATGCGTTCGAGGCGGATTTTCATCAGCTGCAGGATTATCTCTATGAGGTGACCGGTGAAAAGAGCCGCTATTACCGGTTTCCGGGCGGGAGCAGCAATCAGATCAGCAATGTGCCGATGAGTTCGCTGATCCGGTTTTTAAACAGCGAGGACGTCGTTTATTACGACTGGAACGTCTCGGCAGGCGATGCGGCAAATGCTGCATATACACCGGAAGAACTGGTCGAGAATGTTGTTTCAGATGTTTCAAAATACAAGACCTCGGTTGTGCTTTTGCACGACTCGGAAGATAAGTCAACAACGGTAGAAGCGGTAGAACCGCTGATCGAGGCATTGCAGGATATGGATGCCGAGATTTTACCGATTGATGAAGATACACAGGTTATCCAGTATGTCAAAGCCGACAGTGCCAGATGACCAGATTATAAATGGAGGTAAGAACATGGGATTTTTCAAGGACTTTAAGGATGATTTCTCACAGGCAGTGAATGAACTTATGCCGGGAGAAGACAATCTCGAAAGCACGGACAAGGATGATGACATGGTCGTGAACACACTGGAAGATGAAGTGGATGTGGCGAGCGAATTGTCGAAGCTGGATGGTCTGTTAGAGCAGGTAACGAAGCAGGAGCCGGCTTTGGAGCGGACACAGGCAGCAACGGTGGAACCACAGAAAACAAGAGAAGAATACACACAGCATGCAATGGCAGCAGCACAGGAGGAGAAGAAAATGGCTGATAATACAGTAACACCAGTACAGGTAGCACAGACAGGAGCACAGGCAGCAGCATCGCAGACCACACCGCAGGAGAAGCCGATTGTATCGGACGAGGTTTCCGTGATTACAGAGGGAACGATTATCAATGGTGATGTGATCTCAAACGGATCTCTCGACATCAGAGGTCAGGTAGACGGAAATGTAAGCTGCAACGGAAAGCTTACCGTGACAGGTGTTGTCAATGGTAACAGCAACACTTCCGAATTCTTTGCGGATTCTGCACAGGTAGAGGGTGAAGTCGTAAGCTCCGGTACGGTTAAGATTGGTCTTGGTTCTGTAATTATAGGTAATGTAACATCCAACTCGGCAGTGATCGCAGGAGCCATCAAGGGTGACATCGATGTGCAGGGACCGGTTGTTGTGGATACTTCCGCAGTGGTTATGGGTAACATCAAGTCCCGTTCTGTTCAGATCAACAACGGCGCTGTTATTGAGGGATTCTGCTCCCAGTGCTATGCAGATGTGGATGTTCAGAGCCTGTTCAATGCCAAGAAAGGAAACTAAGCATCATGAAGAGAGTTCTGTTAAAGTTAAGTGGTGAGGCGCTTGCAGGTGATAAGCACACAGGATTTGACGAGCCGACAGTCACAGAGGTTGCAAAACAGGTAAAGCAGATTGTGGATGGTGGTACCGAAGTAGGCATCGTGATCGGCGGCGGCAACTTCTGGAGAGGACGCACCAGCGAGACGATCGACCGCACCAAAGCGGATCAGATCGGCATGCTTGCAACGATCATGAACTGCATCTATGTTTCAGAGATTTTCCGCTCTGTGGGCATGCAGACACAGATTCTGACACCTTTTGAGTGTGGAAGCATGACAAAGCTGTTTTCCAAGGATCGTGCGGATAAGTATTTTGCAAAGGGAATGGTTGTGTTTTTTGCAGGGGGAACGGGTCATCCATACTTTTCGACAGATACGGGAATTGTTCTGCGTGCGATTGAGATGGAGGCGGACGGAATCTACCTCGCAAAAGCGATTGACGGCGTGTATGACAGTGATCCGAAGCTGAATCCGAATGCAGTGAAGTATGATGAAGTCTCTATTCAGGAAGTAATTGACAAGAAGCTTGCGGTGGTGGATCTGACAGCCTCCATTATGTGTATGGAGAACCGGATGCCGATGTATGTATTCGGACTGAATGAAGAGAATAGTATCGTAAAAGCCATGACGGGAGAGTTTAGCGGCACGAAGGTTACGGTTTCTTAGAATTGATAGAAAGGCATGGTATATATATGGATCAGAGATTAGCGGTATTTGATGAAAAGATGGGCAAAACAATGAACAATCTTGCGGAGGAGTTCGGCGGAATCCGCGCGGGACGCGCCAATCCGCATGTGCTTGACAAGTTGAGAGTGGATTACTACGGTACTCCGACAGCAATTCAGCAGGTGGCGAATGTCAGTGTTCCGGAGCCGCGTATGATTCAGATTCAGCCGTGGGAGGCATCCATGGTAAAGGAGATTGAGAAGGCGATCCTTACTTCCGATCTTGGAATCAATCCTACGAATGATGGAAAGACAGTCCGTCTTCTGTTCCCGGAGCTTACCGAGGAGAGACGTAAGGAACTTGCAAAGGATGTAAAGAAAAAGGGCGAAAATGCGAAGGTTGCAATCCGCAATATCCGCCGTGATGCCAATGATTCCTTTAAAAAGCTTGCCAAGGAGGATGTCTCCGAGGATGAGATCAAGCAGCTGGAAGATCAGGCACAGAAGATGACTGATAAGTACATCGCAGATGTGGATCGTGCCGTTGAGGCAAAGACAAAGGAAATCCTTACCGTATAGTTTGGATAGATTTGAAACGAGAGGAGATACAGGTGTTTATGGAGGCATACATCTGTATCTTTTCCGTTATTTTGTATAGTTGATACTTCAGTACAGATACGAGGGAGAAGCACAGGTATGGAGACGGGAAGAAAGATTCCACAGCATATAGCGATCATACTGGATGGAAACGGAAGATGGGCAAAGGCAAAGGGAATGCCCCGGAATTACGGACACACAGCGGGAGCCAGGAATGTCGAGACGGTATGCCAGGCGGCACATGATCTCGGTGTAAAGTATGTTACCATGTACGCATTTTCGACGGAAAACTGGAACCGCCCGGAGGGCGAAGTGGAAGCGCTGATGAAGCTTTTGGAAAGCTATCTGAAGAACTGTATTAAGACAGCAGACAAAAACAATATGCGCGTGCGCGTGATCGGCGATACGACGAGACTCAGTGAGCGCTTTCAGGAGCGCATCCGTGAACTGGAGGCAGCCTCCGCAAAAAATGACGGCTTGAATCTTCAGATTGCCATCAATTACGGCAGCCGCGACGAGATGACACGCGCAATGCGCCGCATGAGCGAAGATGTTGCGGCGGGGAAGAGAAAGCCGGAAGAGATCACGGAAAGTGTGTTTGAGGAGTATCTGGATACCGCAGGCATTCCGGATCCGGATCTTTTAATCCGCACGAGTGGGGAACTTAGATTATCCAATTTCCTGCTCTGGCAGCTGGCGTACAGTGAATTTTACTTTACCGATGTGCCGTGGCCGGATTTTCACAAAGAGGAACTAGAGCGTGCCATTGAAGCGTATAATAAAAGAGACAGAAGATTTGGCGGTTTGACGGACAATAAGTAGGCTGGACTGCCGGATGGAGGAGATATGTTTAAGACGAGATTATTGAGCGGAATCGTTCTTGTGATTGCCGCATTGGTATTGATTATTACCGGCGGGGATGTGCTGCTGGTGTCCACGTTGCTGATTTCCTGGATCGGGATGTTTGAATTATATCGGATTTTTCATATTGAGAAGTCTGCGCCGGGCATTGTCGGGTATGCAACGGCGGCGGTCTACTATGCGAATCTGCGCTTCGGCTTTCTGCCGGATCTGATGATGCTGGTTTTAGGTCTTCTGATCGTATTGATGTTCGTGTATGTGTTCACTTACCCGAAGTATCAGACGGAGCAGCTGCTCGCCGCATTTTTCGGCGTGTTCTATGTGGCAGTGATGTTGTCCTACGTGTACCAGACCAGAATGCTTAGCGCCGGAACCTACATTGTGTGGCTTATTTTCCTGTGTTCCTGGGGCTGTGATACCTGTGCTTACTGAGTGGGAATGCTGATCGGCAAGCATAAGATGACGCCGAAGCTGAGTCCGAAAAAGTCCGTGGAGGGCGCCGTGGGAGGTGTGATCGGAGCTGCGCTTCTCACCGTGATTTACGGCATGGTATTTCGCGGGGCGATGGGAAGTGAAATGTCACATGTTTGGATTATGGCAGCCATCAGTGCGGCGGGCGCCCTGGTATCCATGGTGGGAGATCTGACAGCTTCCGCCATCAAGCGCAATTACGGCATCAAGGATTATGGAAAACTCATTCCAGGACACGGCGGTATCCTGGATCGTTTCGACAGCGTCATTTTTACGGCGCCGCTCATCTATTTCCTTGCCGCTAATTTGATTGTATTGTAATTTTGGGAGAGACCTATGATGAAGATAGCTATTTTGGGATCGACAGGCTCCATTGGGACACAGACGTTAGATATTGTGCGGGAGCAGGGCGACATACAGGTGACGGCGATTGCGGCCGGAAGCAACATCAAAAAGCTGGAAGAGCAGATGAGAGAGTTTCATCCGCTGCTGGTATGCGTTTTTCAGGAGGACGCCGCCAAAGAACTGCGCGATCGCACGAAGGATCTGAATATCCGCGTGGTGTCCGGCATGGATGGACTTCTGGAGGTGGCGGTACAGCCGGAGAGCGAGATCCTTGTGACGGCGATTGTCGGGATGCTCGGCATAAGACCGACGATTGCAGCCATTGAAGCGGGGAAAAAGATTGCACTTGCGAACAAGGAGACGCTTGTGACGGCAGGTCATATCATTATGCCGCTGGCAAAAAAATGCGGCGTGCCGATTCTGCCGGTCGACAGCGAGCACAGCGCTATTTTCCAGTCGCTGCAGGGAGAAAACGGGAACCGCATTGCGAAGATTCTTCTCACGGCGTCCGGCGGACCGTTCCGCGGGAAAAAGCCGGAAGATCTGGCACACATTCAGGTGGAGGATGCGCTGCGTCATCCGAACTGGACAATGGGACGCAAGATCACGATCGATTCGTCAACGCTTGTCAATAAAGGCCTGGAAGTTATGGAGGCAAAGTGGCTGTTTGATGTGGAACTGGAGCAGATTGAGGTGGTTGTTCATCCGCAGAGTGTGATTCATTCTGCGGTGCAGTATGAGGACGGCGCAGTCATTGCGCAGCTCGGCACACCGGATATGCGTCTGCCGATCCAGTATGCGCTCTATTATCCGAAGCGCAGACCGCTCTCGGGCGACAGACTGGATCTGTTTGCATTGGGACAGCTGACGTTTGAGAAACCGGACACGGAGACGTTCCGCGGTCTTGCGTTAGCCTATCAGGCGATGCGCCGCGGCGGCAATATTCCGACGGCATTTAATGCGGCGAATGAAAAGGCGGTAGCGCTTTTCCTGGATCGAAATATTGCCTATCAGCAGATCCCGGAGATGATTGAATCGTGTATGGAGGCAGCTGATTTTATTGCCAATCCGACGGTTGATGAGATCCTGGAGACGGAGGCAGCCGCATATGAACACATTGCAGGCAAATGGGGAAAGGTTTTTGCATGAAGATTATTATCGCAATTCTGATATTCAGTCTTATTATTATTTTTCATGAACTGGGGCATTTCCTTCTGGCGAAGGCAAACGGAATCCGGGTGAATGAATTCTGTCTCGGACTGGGACCGAAAGTGTTTGGCATCACAAAGGGAGAGACGACATACTCCCTGCATCTGTTCCCGATCGGTGGAGCGTGCATGATGGAGGGAGAGGATACGGAGAGCGAGGACGGCAGGGCGTTCGGGAAAAAATCAGTCTGGGCGCGCATCAGTGTGGTGATTGCCGGGCCGGTATTCAATTTCCTGATGGCGTTTGTCTTTGCTTTTATTCTGTTATGCAATATCGGCTATGATCTGCCGGTGCTCGCCGGAGTGACGGAGGGATATCCGGCCGAGGAGGCGGGAATGCAGGCGGGAGATACAATCTTAAAGATTGATCACACCCGGATACATTTTTTCCGGGACATCAGCGCCTACACACAGTTTCATTCCGGGGACGCGGTCACAGTGACCTATGAGCGGGACGGAGAACGCTATCAGACGGTGCTCACGCCCAAATATAACGAAGAATACGGCTATTATATGTACGGCTTTCAGGGAAGCGCGCAAAAGACGAAAGGTTCTGTGCTTTCCAATTTAAAATACAGCGTATATGAGGTGGAATACTGGATCCGGGTGACGATTGACAGCCTGAAGTCTCTGGTGGGCGGAAAGGTGAGCGTCAATGACATGAGCGGTCCGGTCGGGATCGTCAATATGATCGGGGACAGCTATGAGCAGAGCGTGACGTACGGCTATTATATGGTATTTTTGCAGATGCTTTATATTGCGATCTTCTTATCGGCGAACCTCGGTGTGATGAATCTGCTGCCGCTTCCGGCGCTGGACGGAGGCAGACTATTGTTTCTGATTGTCGAGGGGATCCGCGGAAAGCGCGTCGATCCCGACAAGGAAGGCATGGTGCATTTTATTGGCATGATGCTGTTGTTTGCACTCATGTTCTTTACATTTTTTAACGATATCCGCAAGCTGTTCGGATAGAAAGGCAAAAAGATGACAAAAGTAGTGAAAATTGGCGACCGGGTGATCGGCGGAGGAAATCCGATCCTGATCCAGTCCATGACAAATACAAAGACGGAGGACGTGGCTGCAACTGTGGCGCAGATTCAGGCGCTTACCGCTGCCGGATGTGATATTATCCGCTGCGCTGTGCCGACTATGGAGGCGGCGGAGGCATTGACCGAGATCAAAAAGCAGGTGAGCATTCCCGTTGTGGCAGATATTCATTTTGATTACCGCCTGGCGCTTGCCGCGATCGAGCACGGTGCGGATAAGATCCGCATCAATCCGGGAAATATCGGAAGTACAGAGCGTGTGCGCGCAGTGGTGGATGCCGCAAAAGAGCGCGGTATTCCGATCCGTGTCGGCGTCAACAGTGGATCTCTGGAAAAAGATCTTGTGGAAAAATATCACGGTGTGACGGCGGAGGGGATTGTCGAGAGTGCCCTCGATAAAGTACATCTGATCGAGGATATGGGGTATGACAATCTGGTCATCAGCATCAAATCCTCCGATGTGATGATGTGCGTGAAGGCACACGAGCTGATTGCGACACAGACGGATCATCCGCTGCATGTCGGTATCACGGAGTCCGGCACCATCATCAGCGGCAATATCAAATCCTCGATCGGACTGGGACTCATTCTGCATCAGGGAATCGGTGATACAATCCGCGTATCGCTCACGGGAGACCCGTTGGAGGAGATCAAGTCCGCGAAGCTGATCCTGCGTACCTTAGGGCTGCGCAAAGGCGGCGTGGAGGACGTGTCCTGTCCGACCTCCGGCAGAACCAGAATCGATCTGATCGGGCTTGCCAACCAGGTGGAAAATATGGTGGCAGACATCCCGTTAGACATCAAGGTAGCGGTTATGGGCTGCGTTGTCAACGGACCGGGTGAGGCAAAGGAAGCGGATATCGGTATTGCCGGAGGAATCGGAGAGGGACTCTTGATCAAGAACGGGGAAGTGTATAAAAAGGTGCCGGAGGGCGAACTGCTTGAGGCATTGCGCTATGAGCTGCTGCACTGGAATGAGCAGCAGAAGTAGAACAGACTGAGGAAGAAGTGAGAAAAGGGCATGGCAAAACGGTTTTTTGATGTATTTCCATCACTGCAGGTAGAAGGCGACATGAAAAATCTGCTGACGGAGACGGAAGTAACGAAGGTGGGCATGAATCATGAGCGCGATCATCTGCGCGTCTATTTAAGCAGCACGCGTCTGATTCACAAAAAAGATATCCGCCAGTTGGAATCTGCCATTGCACAACAGATTTTTAAGGGCAGGATGATGCAGGTCAAGGTCATTGAAAAGTATCATCTCTCGGAACAGTATACGCCGGAAAAGCTGCTTGATCTGTACCGCGACAGCATTTTAGAAGAACTGAAAGATTACAGCCTGATGGAATACAATCTTCTTCGGACGGCGAAGATGGAGTTTACGAGCGAAAGCCACATGCTGCTCACGCTGGAGAACACGATTATCGCACAGACACGTTCCCATGAGATCGTGGAGTTTTTAGAGAAGGTGATCTGTGAGCGCTGCGGACTCGATCTGGCGGTGGAGCTTGCCTATGAGGAGCCGAAGGAGAGCAAATATAAGAAAAACAGTGATCTGCAGATTCAGTTTGAGATCAAAAACATCATGAAAAAGGTACATATCCGCAATGACGACGGGGAGAGTGTGCCGGCGGTCGCAGAAGGAGGTGCCGAGGCGGTTTCCGATGGCACAACAACATCTGGTGGTACAGGCGGCAATGCCACCACAAATACCGTTTCTTCTGCAAAAAATGCTGCAAAACCTGCGGAACATGCAGGAAAAACTGCAGGAAATGGCGAAAAAGGGAAGAAGGAATTCAAGCGTAGATTCGAGGGCGGCGGCTTTAAAAAGTCGGACAATCCGGATGTGATCTACGGGCGTGATTTTGAGGATGAACCGATCGCGATCGAGAAGATTGTGGGAGAGATGGGAGAGGTGACGATCCGCTGCCAGGTCATGACGTTAGAGACCAGGGAGATCCGGAATGAGAAGACGATCGTGATTATGTCCGTGACGGATTTTACCGATTCGATTGTGTTAAAAATCTTTACCAGAAACGATCAGCTGCAGGAACTGCTTGACGGGGGACTCGCAAAGGGAGCGTTTTTAAAGATCAAGGGTGTGACGACGATCGACAAGTTCGACAGTGAGCTTACGATCGGTTCTGTGGTCGGCATCAAAAAGATTGCGGATTTTACGTCCACACGTGCAGACACCAGCCCGGAGAAGCGCGTGGAGCTGCACTGCCATACGAAGATGAGCGATATGGATGGCGTCTCGGATGTCAAGGATATTGTAAAACGCGCCATGAAGTGGGGACACAAGGCGATCGCCATCACGGACCACGGCGATGTACAGGCTTTCCCTGACGCGAACCATGCGGTTCCGCCGGATTCGGATTTTAAGATCATCTACGGCGTGGAGGCGTATCTGGTGGATGACCTGAAGGATATTATCGTTGACTCAAAAGGACAGAGCTTAAATGACAGCTATGTCGTATTTGACCTGGAGACAACCGGACTTTCGCCGGATAAGAATAAGATCATTGAGATCGGTGCCGTCAAGGTGTTTGACCGAGCTATCACGGAGCGTTTTTCGACCTTCGTCAATCCGGAGGTGCCGATCCCGTATAATATTGAGCAGCTGACGTCCATCAAGGATGACATGGTGCTCGATGCGCCCAGGATTGAGGAGATCCTGCCCGAATTCATGAAGTTCTGCGAGGGAACCGTCATGGTGGCACACAATGCAGAGTTCGATACCGGATTCATCCGCAAGAACTGCGAGCGCATGGGACTGCCGTTTGATTTTACCATCGCAGATACCGTGGCGCTGGCGAGAATCCTGCTGCCGCAGTTAAACCGTTTCAAGCTGGATACCGTGGCAAAGGCGGTCGGTGTATCGCTGGATCACCATCACCGGGCGGTCGATGACGCGGCATGTACGGCGGAGATTTTTGTCAAGTTTATCGAGATGCTTCATGAACGCGGCATGGAGACGTTAGACGATGTGAACCAGATGGGCGCGACGTCGCCGGAACTTGTGAAAAAGTTAAAGAGCCATCACGCGATCATACTGGCGACAAACGATATCGGACGCATCAATCTCTACCGTCTGGTCTCCATGTCACACCTGACCTATTTTCACAAGACACCGCGTGTGCCAAAGAGCGAATTTGTAAAGTACAGAGAGGGACTGCTGCTCGGATCTGCCTGTGAGGCAGGCGAACTCTACCGTGCGATTTTAGACGGCAGACCGGAGGAGGAGATCATCCGTCTTGTGAAGTTTTACGACTATCTGGAGATTCAGCCGATCGGCAACAACAGTTTCATGCTGCGGGATGAGAAGAGCGCCATCAACTCTGTCGAGGAGCTGCAGGATATCAACCGGCGGATTGTAAAGCTGGGCGAGACATTCAACAAGCTGGTGGTCGCCACCTGCGACGTGCATTTCCTTGATCCGGAGGATGAGGTATACCGCCGTATCATCATGGCGGGCAAGGGATTTAAGGATGCCGATGACCAGGCACCGCTGTTCCTTCGGACAACGGAGGAGATGTTAAAGGAGTTCGAGTATCTCGGAAGCACCAAGGCGGAGGAGGTTGTCATCACGAATCCCGGCAAGATTGCCGATATGTGTGAGAAGATCGCACCGGTGCGCCCGGACAAGTGTCCGCCGGTCATTGAGAATTCCGATCAGATGCTGCGTGACATCTGCTACACCAAGGCGCACAGCATGTACGGCGAGGAGCTTCCGTCCATCGTGAAGGAGCGATTGGACCGTGAGCTGAATTCTATCATTTCCAACGGCTATGCCGTAATGTATATCATTGCACAGAAACTGGTGTGGAAGTCCAACGAGGACGGTTATCTGGTAGGCTCCAGAGGTTCGGTCGGATCTTCGTTCGCGGCGACCATGTCCGGTATCACGGAGGTCAATCCGCTGCAGGCACATTACCGCTGTGCCTACTGCAAGTACAGCGACTTTGATTCGCCGGAGGTCAAAGCGTTCTCCGGGCGAAGCGGATGTGATATGCCAGATAAGATCTGTCCGGTCTGTGGCAAGAAGCTGGTAAAAGACGGGTTTGACATTCCGTTTGAGACGTTCCTGGGATTCAAGGGAAACAAGGAGCCGGATATCGACCTGAACTTTTCCGGTGAATATCAGAGTAAAGCGCATGCCTACTGTGAGGTTATTTTCGGATACGGTCAGACATTCCGTGCCGGAACGATCGGTACGCTGGCGGACAAGACGGCGTTCGGATACATCAAGAATTACTACGAGGAGCGCGGTGTCCACAAGCGGAACTGTGAGATTGACCGTATTGTGCAGGGATGCGTCGGCGTCCGCAGGACGACGGGACAGCACCCGGGCGGAATCGTCGTGCTTCCGGTGGGAGAGGAGATCAACACGTTTACGCCGGTACAGCATCCGGCAAATGATATGACGACGGCGACGGTCACGACACATTTTGATTATCACTCGATCGACCACAACCTGTTAAAACTCGATATTCTCGGACACGATGATCCGACGATGATCCGTATGCTGGAGGATTTAACAGACATCAATGCACAGGACATTCCGCTGGACAATAAAGAAGTCATGTCGCTTTTTGTCAGCACGGAGGCACTTGGCGTTACACCGGAGCAGCTTGGAGGATGTCCGCTCGGTTCGCTTGGTATTCCGGAGTTTGGAACCGATTTCGTTATCCAGATGCTTGTGGATACCAAACCGCAGAGCTTTTCAGATCTGGTCCGCATTTCCGGTCTGTCCCATGGAACAGACGTATGGCTTGGAAATGCACAGACCCTGATCGAAGAAGGCAAGGCAACCATTTCCACGGCAATCTGTACACGAGATGACATCATGACTTATCTGATCGGAAAAGGGCTGGACAGCGAGCAGTCCTTCACGATCATGGAGAGCGTGCGAAAGGGGAAAGGACTGAAACCGGAGTGGGAAGAGGAGATGCTGGCACACGATGTGCCGGACTGGTATATCTGGTCGTGCAAAAAGATCAAATACATGTTCCCGAAAGCACATGCGGCAGCTTATGTTATGATGGCATTCCGCATTGCCTGGTACAAGATTTTTTATCCGCTGGCATATTATGCGGCATATTTCAGTATACGAGCTTCTGCATTCAGCTATGAGCTGATGTGTCAGGGACAGGAAAAACTGCTTCACTACATGGACGAATATCGCAAAAAAGGCGATGCACTCTCCAAAAAAGAGCAGGATTCCATGAAAGACATGAAGATCGTGCAGGAAATGTATGCCAGAGGTTATGATTTTCTGCCGCTCGATCTCTATCAGGCAGATGCGAGACGTTTTAAGATCATCGACGGCAAGTTGATGCCGGCGTTAAGTACGATCGAGGGTCTTGGAGAGAAGGCTGCGGATGCCGTTATGGATGCGGCAAAAGAAGGAAAATTTTTATCAAAAGATGATTTCAGAGACCGGACAAAAGTCAGCAAGACAGTCATCGACCTGATGGATGATCTGGGAATTCTGGGCGATCTGCCAGAGAGCAACCAGCTGTCGCTGTTTGACCTGGTAGGATAGATAAGGAGAAAAAAAGAATGAGCGAAGCAATCGTTACCCTGAAAAAGGGCGAAGGAAGAATGTTGAAATCAGGCGGACTGTGGATCTTTGACAATGAGATCGCAAGTATCCTCGGAAGCTTTGAGGACGGAGATATCGTGGCAGTACATGATTTTGACGGCTACGGACTTGGCAAAGGCTTTATCAACCGCAATTCCAAAATCCGTGTGCGGATGATGACAAGAAACCGTCATCAGGAGATTGATGAGGCATTTCTGAAGATGCGTGTGCAGGAGGCATGGGATTACCGCAAAAAAGTCAGCGATACCGGAAGCTGCCGTGTGATCTTCGGCGAGGCAGACTTTCTGCCGGGACTGGTGGTAGATAAATTTTCCGATGTGCTGGTCGTACAGTCCCTGGCACTTGGGATTGACCGCCTGAAAGATCAGATCGTGGAGCTGCTAAAAGAAGTCCTGGCAGCAGACGGCATCAAGATCCGCGGTGTCTATGAGCGAAGCGATGCAAAAGTACGCCGTCAGGAAGGCATGGAGCTGTACAAGGGATTTATCGGAGAGGCGTTTGATACCAACGTGGAGATCGAAGAAAACGGTGTCCGCTACATGGTCGATGTCAAAGACGGACAGAAAACAGGATTCTTCCTCGATCAGAAATACAACCGAAAAGCGATCCAGCATCTCTGCAAAGATGCAAAAGTGCTCGACTGCTTTACACACACAGGATCCTTTGCCTTAAATGCCGGATATGGCGGGGCAAAAGAAGTGACAGGAGTTGATGCTTCCGAACTTGCCGTAGAGCAGGCAACACTGAACTCCAAGTTAAACGGCATGGAGGACCGCGTGAAATTTATCTGCCGAGATGTCTTTGAACTTCTCCCGGAACTGGAAGAAAAAGGGGAGAAATTCGATGTGGTCATCCTCGATCCGCCGGCTTTCACCAAGTCCAGAAATTCCGTAAAAAATGCCGTGAAAGGCTACCGTGAGATCAACCTGCGTGCGATGAAACTGGTGCGTGACGGAGGTTTCCTGGCAACCTGTTCCTGCTCACACTTTATGACCTATGAACTGTTCACACAGACCATCCATCAGGCGGCAAGAAATGTCCACAAACGCCTGCGTCAGGTCGAGTACCGCACCCAGGCACCGGATCACCCGATTTTGTGGGCGGCAGAAGAGTCCTATTATCTGAAGTTTTATGTGTTCCAGGTGGTGGATGAGAAGTGATTTTGTAAAATAGTCACGCCATAATGATTCGAAAACAATCCAAATGGGAAAATCCTGGCAGCATGTTAAGTGAAATCCGCCGAAGACGGATATTCTCAAATTAAAGTAATGAAAACAGACTCCTGTATCAAGAAAGAATACAGGAGTCTGTTTTTTGGCAGAGTGGAAAAAAGGATTGACGTTGCAGCATCGTCTGTTCTATACTAGAGGACAGAGAAATCAGATGATTAAATGCGGTTTTCAGGCTGCATTTCAGGAGGAATAAAGATGGAAAAGATCATTTTGACCGGCGACAGACCGACCGGCAGACTTCACGTAGGACATTATGTTGGATCTCTGAAACGCAGAGTTGAGCTGCAGAATTCCGGAGAGTACGACAAGATTTTTATCATGATTGCAGATGCACAGGCACTGACGGACAATGCAGACAATCCGGAGAAGATCCGTCAGAATATTATTGAGGTAGCACTGGATTATCTTTCCTGCGGACTGGATCCGGAAAAATGTACGATTTTTATTCAGTCACAGGTTCCGGAGCTGGCAGAGCTCTCCTTTTTCTATATGAATCTGGTTACTGTTTCCAGACTGCAGAGAAACCCAACCGTTAAGACTGAGATTCAGATGCGTAATTTTGAGACAAGCATCCCGGTAGGATTTTTCACCTACCCGATCAGCCAGGCATCCGATATCACAGCTTTCAAGGCAACGACTGTTCCGGTAGGAGAAGACCAGCTGCCGATGATCGAGCAGGCAAGAGAGATCGTCCGCAAATTCAACAGCGTATACGGCGAGACACTGGTAGAGCCGACCGCACTGATCCCGGAGAATGAAGTATGCTGCCGCCTGCCGGGTACGGACGGTAAGGCGAAGATGAGCAAGTCTCTTGGCAACTGCATCTATCTGTCCGATACAGAAGAAGAAGTTCGCCAGAAGATCATGAGTATGTACACCGATCCGAACCATATCAAAGTGTCTGATCCGGGTAGCGTAGAAGGAAACGCAGTCTTTACTTATCTGGATGCATTCAGCAGACCGGAACATTTTGAGCGTTACCTGCCGGACTATAAAAATCTGGATGAGCTGAAAGCACATTATCAGAGGGGCGGACTTGGAGATGTAAAAGTAAAACGTTTCCTCAATGCTGTGATGCAGGAAGAGCTGGGACCGATCCGTGCAAAAAGAAAAGAGCTGGAACAGCACATTCCGGAGATCTATGAGATCCTGAAAAAAGGAAGCGAAGAAGCAAGAAAAGCAGCAGCAGAAACGATGGCTGAAGTGAAGCGTGCGATGCGTATCAATTATTTTGAAGATGCAGCACTGATCCAGGAACAGTCAGAGCGTTTTGCAGCTAAACATGAGAAATAAATATCAGAAATCAGGCAGATTCTTTTTCTTTTGACACAGAAAATGTGACCGTAAAAGAAGTAACGAGATTTTTGGCACTGACCACCGTGATCTTACCACGGTGGTTTTTTGCTATGGTCTGAGCGATGGCAAGACCAAGTCCATAACCGTTGTCCGTGCGAGCTCGCGATTTGTCGGTGCGGTAAAAGCGTTCAAACAGATGTGGCAGGTCTTCTTCCGGGATGGCCTTTCCGGTATTGTTGACAGAATGCCGGATTGCTATTTCACTTTCTGCACGAAAAGCATGTATACGGGTGAAACAGAACATGCCAAGCACCACACAGAGGATTACGGCAACCAGGGACATGTTGATGATCACAAATTTGCGACGCAGTTTTTTGATCATGATGTTTCCTCACTTTCCAGCCGGTAGCAGACTTTGCGGACAGTTCCGATCGTGACTTTCGAATCCAGATAGTGGAATTTCTTGCGTAAGAACGAAATATAAGCCTCCACATTGTTGCTTTCGGCAGCAGATAAGATCAGACATTGCAAACAGTGCCTGCGAATGAATATTATAATTGATGATGCCATACGAATTGCTCTGTACTGCGTACTTGCGAAATTCTGTAACCCTGGCATCATCAGTATAGCATAAAAAACTGAAAACAGGCTGAAATATATCACAGTCAGATATTTGATCAAATCAGGCAAGTTCTCTGCTTTCATTGAGAGTATCCGCTTGACTCTCCGACTAAAATATGTTCGACTTAAACTTCGTGACATGAGCGAAAATTTCGTTTACAATAGATTTCAGATCCGCACAAGGAACAAAGCAAACAAGTTCAGATATCATACACAGCGACTGATCATCAGATAAAACCCAAAACAAAATAGAAGAAAAGAGGAAGAAGCATATGAAATCATTAGTGATCGCAGAAAAACCTTCTGTGGCAAGAGATATTGCAAGAGTTTTACATTGCAGCAAAAACATTCCGGGAGCACTCGAGGGGGACAAGTACATTGTAACCTGGGCACTGGGACATCTGGTGACGCTTGCAGATCCGGAAGAATACGATAAAAAATACAGCAAATGGGACATGGAAACACTGCCGATGATGCCAAAGAAAATGCAGCTTGTCGTTATCAGACAGACGGCAAAACAGTATGGGCTGGTGAAAAAACAACTGTTCCGCAAGGATGTAAATCAGATCATCATTGCGACGGATGCCGGAAGAGAAGGAGAGTTGGTGGCACGCTGGATCCTGGAAAAATCAGAGTGCAAAAAGCCGATCAAACGTCTGTGGATCTCCTCAGTCACAGACAAAGCCATCCGCGAAGGATTTGCAAACCTGCGTGACGGCAGAGCGTACAACAATCTTTACCATGCGGCAAAAGCCAGGGCAGAAGCGGACTGGCTGGTTGGCATCAACGCTACCAGAGCGATGACCTGCAAATACAATGCACAGTTGTCCTGCGGACGTGTCCAGACACCGACACTTGCGATGGTGGCACACCGCGAGAAAGAGATCCGCAGTTTTGTACCGAAGGAATATTATGGCATGCAGATTTTATCCGGCGGCGTACGTTTCACCTGGAAAGATGCAAAAAGCTCCGGTTACTGCACATTTCAGAAACAGAGAATGGATGAAATTGAGAAAAAAGTAAAAGCAGAGATCAAAAGCGGCAAAAAAATGATTATCAAAGAGGTGAAAACAACAGCAAAAAAAACATTTGCACCGGGACTTTATGATCTGACAGAGCTGCAAAGAGATGCCAACAAACGTTTTGGATATTCGGCAAAAGAAACCTTAAATATCATGCAGCGGCTTTATGAAAGCCATAAAGTACTGACTTATCCGCGAACCGATTCCAGATACATCACAACCGATGTGGCAGATACTTTAAAAGAACGTTTAAAGGCATGCAGTGTCGGACCTTACCGCAAACTGGCGGGGAGCCTTTCCATGCGTCCAATCCGGAAAAATGCTTCTTTTGTGGATAACAAAAAAGTGACAGATCATCATGCAATCATTCCGACCGAACAGTTTGTGGATCTGCAGGCAATGACGAACGAAGAGCGTAAAGTCTATGATCTGGTGGTACGCAGATTCCTGGCGGTACTGCTTCCGGCATTTGAGTATGATCAGACCGTATTTACCGGCGAGCTGGCAGGAGAGAGTTTTACGGCAAAAGGCAAGATTGTGAAGAGCCAGGGCTGGAAAGAAGCCTATGAAAATCTTGAAACGGATGAAGAATGGGAAGAAGCGGACGATTTGGCAGCGGCACCGAAAGAACAGACGCTGCCGTCCGTGAAAAAGGGCGATAGTATGCCGGTCGCAAAAGTGACAGTTACAACCGGAAAGACAACGCCGCCGGCTTATTTTACGGAGGCAACGCTGCTCTCCGCCATGGAAAATCCGGTCCGCTACATGGAAAGCAAAGATGCAAAAGCGGCAAAAACACTGGGCGAGACGGGCGGACTTGGTACGGTAGCGACAAGAGCCGATATCATTGATAAATTGTTTAACTCTTTCCTGATGGAGAAAAAGGGAAATGAGATCCATGTGACCGGAAAAGGAAAACAGCTGCTGGAGCTTGTTCCGTCCGAACTGAAGAAACCGGAGCTGACGGCAGCCTGGGAAATGAAACTTTCCGGCATTGCAAAAGGAAACTTACAGGAAAAAGCATTTATTGAAGAAATCAGCGATTATACCGAAGAACTGATCCGTGAGATCAAGGCAGGCACACAGACCTTCCGCCACGATAACCTGACCAACAAGAAATGCCCGCAGTGCGGCAAAAGACTGCTTGCGGTCAATGGAAAGAACAGCAAAATGCTGGTATGTCAGGACAGGGAATGCGGCTATCGGGAAACTCTTTCCAGAACATCCAATGCGAGATGCCCGAAATGCCATAAAAAGATGGAACTGTACGGAAAAGGAGAAGATCAGACATTTATCTGCAAATGCGGATACAAAGAGAAACTTTCAGCATTTAAAAACCGAAGAGAAAAGGAAGGAGCAGGTGTCAGCAAACGGGATGTGCAGAGTTATCTGAAAAAACAGCAAAAAGAAGCCGCCGAACCGTTAAATAACGCGTTTGCGGCGGCTTTTGCCAAACTGGACATCAAATAGAAGCCAGAGTGCCTGTAAGCGGATGCGGATGTTTTATCCGATCAGCTGCAGGATCATTCCGGCGATCACAGCGATCAGATAGAGAATACCGGTAATGGCAAAACATTCTTTTTTATTCCGACTGGTTTTAAACAAGACTACAAGTCCAATCCCGGCACCGGTGCACAGACCGGCAACGGCAGAACCAAAACTGATCGCACCTTCCAGGAAGAGCTGCGTGATCAGGATAGAAGCTGCACAGTTCGGAATCAGCCCAAGCAGTGCAGTCAGAAACGGCTGGAAGACAGTCCCGCCAAGCAGGGCTTTCGAGAGTGATTCCAGCCCGATCCCTTCGAGCAGGAGATTCAGAACGGCATTGAACACAAGGATAAAAGCAAAAAGCTTTAACGTGTGATTCAGTGCCGGCCTTATAATACCGTGATGATCGTGACATCCGCAGTGGTCACAGAGATCCTCGACGTGTTTCTGAGGATGTCTCCACCTGTTCCAGATAAAATCAACCAGATATCCGGCAGGAATGGCGATGATCAGTTTGGCGAGCAGAAGCTTTCCGACCACACCGGCCCGATCCGGATGTGCAAGAAGGATCAGGATCGCTTCATCCGAAGTGGATAAGTATACAGCGATCAAGGTTCCGACTGTGACAATGCCTCCGCAGTAAAGGCTTGAGATCAGAGTGGAAAATCCACACTGAGGGATGCAGCCAAGCAGGGATGCGATGGCCGGTCCGCCTTTTTTGTGCTGAAAGAAATGCGTCAGCCGGTTACTGGAATAGTGTTCGAGGGCTTCCAGGATCAGAAAAGCTACAAATAAAAAGGGAAGCATGCGAAGACTGTCAAGCAGTGCGTCCAGTGCAGCATCCAGAAATAAAGTTGCATTCATATGATATCTCCCATATTCAGGTTATGTTTCTGAGTTACCGGGTATCCGACGGGCAACAGATCGTATGCTGTGCGGATACCAAGCGTGATTATAACAAAAACGCGGGAAAAAGTATAGCAAAATTTGCGGAGGTTCTCTTCCGGTGCAAAAAAATATGCCGACCGAAGGAAAAATCCGTGGAAGTACTCGGAGAATTCTTAGTTGTAGTTTCAAAGGAAATATGATATACTCTCAGCAGAAAGTTTCAGGTAAACAGACACATAAACTGTCTCGAAACAAAAAAACAGATTGAGGTGCAGAATGAAAAGAGTATTATTGAAATTAAGCGGCGAAGCACTTGCAGGTGATAAACATATGGGCTTTGATGAGCCGACCGTTACAAAAGTAGCAAAACAGGTAAAAGAGATTGTCGATGCAGGTCTGGAAGTCAGCATCGTGATCGGCGGCGGTAACTTCTGGAGAGGCCGCTCCAGTGAGAATATCGACCGTACAAAAGCGGATCAGATCGGAATGCTGGCAACGGTCATGAACTGCATTTATGTATCGGAGATCTTCCGTTCTGTCGGAATGAAAACACAGATCCTGACACCGTTTGCATGCGGAGCGTTTACAAAACTTTTCTCAAAAGACCGTGTCAATAAATATTTTGAAAAAGGGATTGTATCTTTCTTTGCAGGAGGTACCGGACATCCGTATTTTTCCACCGATACAGCAACCGTGCTTCGTGCCATTGAGATTGAGGCAGATGTGATCCTGCTCGCAAAATCCATTGATGGTGTATATGACAGTGATCCGAAGACCAACCCGGATGCAAAAAAATACGATGAAATCTCTATTCAGGAAGTCATCGACCGCAAACTGGGCGTAGTAGATATGGCAGCGTCCATTCTCTGCATGGAAAACAAGATGCCGATGCTTGTTTTCGGGCTGAACGAAGAGAACAGCATAGTCAATACCGTAAACGGCAAATTCAACGGAACAAAAGTTACCGTATAATACCAGAATACAGGAGGAATCAGAAATGGATGAAAGAATCAAAGCATACGATGTCAAAATGACAAAATCATATAACAATCTGCTCGAAGAGTTCGGAGCGATCCGTGCAGGTCGTGCCAATCCGCACGTACTGGATCGTATCACCGTAGAGTACTACGGAACACCGACGCCACTTCAGCAGGTAGGAAACGTTACCGTTCCGGAGCCGCGTATGATCCAGATCCAGCCGTGGGATGCATCTCTGATCAAAGAGATCTGCAAAGCGATCCAGACATCCGACCTTGGCATCAATCCGAATACCGACGGAAAAGTGATCCGTTTGGTATTCCCGGAACTGACAGAGGAACGAAGAAAAGATCTGGTAAAAGAAGTGAAGAAAAAAGGCGAGGGTGCAAAAGTTGCTGTCCGCAATATTAGACGTGACGCAAATGATGCATTCAAGAAACTTGGAAAGGGAAAAGAGGTATCCGAGGACGAAGTCAAAGAGCTGGAAGAAAATGTTCAGAAGCTGACAGACAAGTACATCAAGGATATCGACAAGGCTATCGAGGAGAAATCAAAAGAGATCATGACCGTGTAGTCTTAGAAGGTAAATATTGGGTAAATACAGGGATGTTGCAGTGTGGCATCCCTGCTTTTTTGCACACAGGAGGTTTTGTGTATGAATATTCCACAACATGTAGCAATCATTCTGGACGGCAACGGACGCTGGGCAAAGAGCAAAGGGATGCCGCGTAATTACGGGCATGTGCGCGGTGCCAAGAATCTGGAAAAAATCTGCCGTGACGCTTATGATATCGGCATCAAATATCTGACGGTCTATCTGTTTTCGACTGAGAACTGGAAACGTTCCAGAGAAGAAGTTGACGGGCTGATGAAGCTTTTCCGAAGCTATACAAAGACCTGTATCAAGACAGCAAGGGAAAATAATATGAAAGTCCGTGTTCTCGGAGATCCGACGGCACTTGCAGATGATCTGCAGGAGAGCTTAAAAGAACTGGTTGAGTCTTCCAAAAACAATACCGGGCTGAATTTTAACCTTGCGATCAACTATGGAAGCCGTGATGAGATCGTGCGTGCGATCCGTCAGCTCAGCCAGGACTGCGTAGACGGGGCAGTAAAACCGGAAGACATCACAGAAGATCTCTTCTCTGCATATCTGGATACGAGAGAGATACCGGATCCGGATCTTCTGATTCGCACCAGCGGTGAGCTGCGTCTGTCCAACTATCTGCTGTGGCAGCTGGCTTATTCGGAGTTCTATTTCACGGAAGTTCCGTGGCCGGCATTCAATAAAGAAGAACTGTTAAAGGCCATTGAGAAATATAATGGAAGAGAACGCAGATATGGCGGTGTGAAAGGAGAATAAGATATGTTTGTGACAAGACTTATCAGCGGTATCGTTCTGGTGGCAGTGGCACTTCTGACAATCTGCAGCGGAGGCTGGATTTTGTACGGAACACTGACCATCGTATCGCTGATCGGTATGTTTGAACTGTACCGTGCAGTGAAGGTACAGAAACAGGGTGAAAACCTGCTGGCAGTGGTGGGATATCTGGGCGTGATCTTACATTATATTCTGCTGAGTCTCGGATATTCGGAGTATACGATGATGAACTTGATCATTGTGCTGATCGCCATGATGTTTGTCTATGTGTTTTCTTATCCGAAATATCATGCAGAACAGGTGATGGCAGCCTTTTTCGGTGTGGTCTATGTGGGTGTCATGCTGTCCTACATTTATCAGACCAGGATGATCCGCGACGGAGCATTTCTTGTATGGCTGATCTTTCTGTGTTCCTGGGGATGTGATACCTGTGCTTACTGTGTCGGCATGCTGATCGGGAAACACAAAATGTCTCCGGTTTTAAGCCCGAAGAAATCCGTGGAAGGAGCCGTCGGAGGTGTTGTCGGTGCGGCACTTCTGGGAGCCATCTATGCGGCAGTCGTAGGCAGTCATCTGGAGGCAGAAAATCCGGTGATCACTTATGCGATCATCTGTGCAGTCGGAGCACTGATCTCCATGGTCGGAGATCTGGCAGCATCAGCGATCAAGCGTAATCACAACATCAAAGACTACGGTACACTGATACCGGGACATGGCGGGATCATGGATCGTTTTGACAGTGTGATCTTTACTGCACCGGTTATTTATTATCTTTCCATGTTTATGATGAGATAAGGAGGAACAAATGAAAAATATAGCAGTTTTGGGTTCAACCGGATCGATCGGAACGCAGACGCTGGATGTGGTGCGTGCCAATCCGGAAAGGCTCTGTGTAAAAGCACTGGCAGCAGGTCATAATATTACACAGCTGGAGAGCCAGATCCGCGAGTTTCATCCGCAGATTGCAGCTGTCTGGGACGAAGAAAAAGCAAAGGAGCTGCGGATCTGTACCGCAGACCTTCCGGTGAAGATCGTTTCCGGCATGGAGGGACTTCTTGAGATCGCACAAATGGAAGAAGCAGAAGTGCTGGTGACAGCGATCGTTGGCATGATCGGGATACGCCCGACCATTGCAGCAATAAAAGCAGGAAAGGATATTGCACTTGCAAACAAAGAGACACTTGTAACTGCCGGTCATATCATTATGCCTCTGGCAAAAGAATACAACGTAAAGATCCTTCCGGTGGACAGCGAGCACAGTGCGATTTTCCAGTCCTTAAACGGAGAAAAGAAAACACAGATCGACAAAATCCTGCTGACAGCATCCGGCGGTCCGTTCCGCGGAAAAGATAAAGCATTTCTGAAACATGTGCAGCTTGAGGATGCACTGAAACATCCAAACTGGTCGATGGGACATAAGATCACGATTGATTCTGCGAGTATGGTAAACAAAGGACTGGAAGTGATGGAGGCAAAATGGCTGTTTGATGTGGAACTGGATCAGATCCAGGTTGTGATCCAGCCGCAGAGCATCATCCATTCCATGGTGCAGTACAAAGACGGTGCGGTGATCGCCCAGCTTGGAACCCCGGATATGAAGCTTCCGATCCAGTATGCACTGTTCTATCCAGATCGGGAATATCTGGCCGGAGAACGTCTGGATTTCTGGAGCCTGTCACAGATCACCTTCGAAAAACCGGATATGGAGAATTTCGAAGGACTTCCGCTGGCCTTTGCAGCGGCAAAAGCAGGCGGCTCCATGCCGACTGTATTTAATGCGGCAAACGAGCGTGCAGTCAGCAAATTTTTGAACCGCAAGATCGGTTTTCTGGATATTTACGAGATCATCAAAACCTGTATGGATGCACACAAAGTGATTGAAGCTCCAACGGTGGAACAGATCCTGCAGTGTGAACAGGAAACTTATGAAATGATTGAAAGCAGGTGGTAAATTGAGCATAATTATAGCATTGTTGATCTTCAGCCTGATTGTTCTTTTTCACGAATTCGGACATTTCCTGCTGGCGAAGAAAAATGGCATTACGGTTGTGGAATTTTCTCTGGGAATGGGACCGAGACTGTTAAGCTTTGACAAAGGAGGAACAAAATATTCCTGGAAACTTCTGCCGTTTGGCGGTTCCTGCATGATGCTTGGAGAAGATGAAGGAACGATGGAACCGGGAGCATTTGCAGCGGCATCCGTATGGGCAAGGATTTCAGTTATTGCAGCAGGTCCGGTATTTAACTTTATCCTGGCATTTGTACTGTCCCTGTTTATTATAGGAAGTATCGGGTACGATAAACCGGTGATCCTGCAGGTGAGTGACGGATACCCGGCAGCAGAAGCAGGCCTGAAAGAAGGCGATATTGTTAAAAAGATCAATCACAGCAATATCCATGTGGCAAGAGAAGTAACCAACTATGTGACCTTTCATCAGAAACAGTCCGTGACGATGACGGTAGAACGCGACGGCAAAGATATCACCGTTCAGATGGATCCGGTTGCAAATGAGAGCGGTCGTTACATTTTCGGTATCAGCTGCAGTTCCAATTACCGCGAAAAATGCGGTATCCTCGGCACCTTGAAATACAGTGCCTATGAAGTAAAATATTGGATTCAGCTGACAATCGAGAGTATTAAAATGCTCTTTACCGGTCAGGCGAGCATCAATGATATGTCCGGTCCGGTCGGTGTTGTGAGTTACATCGGAGAGACGTATCAGGAGTCACAGTCCTCCGGAGGTTTCTATGTATGGCTGAATATGCTGAACATATCGATCCTTCTGACAGCAAACCTGGGTGTCATGAACCTTCTGCCAATCCCGGCACTGGACGGCGGCAGACTGGTCTTTCTGATCATTGAGCTGATCCGTGGGAAACGGATCGATCCCGAGAAAGAAGGAATGGTACATTTTGTCGGACTGATGCTTCTGATGCTTTTGATGGTAGTGGTGATGTTCAATGATGTGAGGAAAATCTTCTTTTAAGTGTTAAGATGTTGAGGTTAAAAATTAAAACTGCGATACCGGTGGATCATTCCGTGCTTTGCAGACTCACAATCGTAAAAAAGGTTCATAAGAATCGTAAAAAATGTAAAAAAAGGTTGACACACACGGGTCTGTATAATATAATTAAGCAATGTGACGAAGTATGTAAATGTCTGATCCAAGCCCCGGTAACGACATTTTACTATAGAAACTCATAATGGAATATCAATCAGGAGGTTACCCCATGAAAAGTTATATGGCTAGTCCAGCAACAATCGAAAGAAAATGGTATGTAGTGGACGCAACAGGATATACATTAGGTAGATTAGCATCAGAAGTAGCAAAGATCTTAAGAGGTAAAAACAAACCGATCTTTACTCCGTTTATCGATACAGGTGATTATGTAATCATCACAAACGCAGACAAAATCAAAGTAACAGGTAAAAAACTGGAACAGAAAGTTTACTACAGACATTCCGACTACGTTGGAGGAATGAAAGAGACAACTCTGAAAGAAATGTTAAACAAGAAACCGGAAAGAGTTATCGAACTGGCAGTTAAAGGTATGCTTCCAAAAGGACCTCTGGGAAGAGAAATGTACAAAAAACTTTTTGTATATGCTGGTCCGGATCACAAACATGCAGCTCAGAAGCCAGAAGTATTAACATTTTAACAGGAGGTAAATGACAGTGGCTAACAAATTCTACGGTACAGGAAGAAGAAAAAAATCTATCGCAAGAGTATATGTAGTACCTGGTACAGGTAAGATCACAATCAATAAAAGAGATATCGACGAGTACTT
>OGGI01000851.1_pt1 | contig 25845 bp, 20 predicted proteins | sample 1571051 | NCBI WGS metagenome assembly OGGI01 (sample SAMEA2582075, study PRJEB24529) | metagenome | biome: Human gut stool | place: China | collected 2011 | reverse complement strand
CGGAGGCGTTCATCTCGCCCCAGAGGTCGCAGCCCTCACGGGAGCGCTCGCCGACACCGGTGAAGATGGAATAGCCGCCGTGCTCGGTGGCCACGTTGTGGATAAGTTCCTGGATCAGGACGGTCTTGCCGACGCCTGCGCCGCCGAACAGACCGATCTTGCCGCCCTTGGCGTAGGGGGCCAGCAGGTCGATGACCTTGATGCCCGTTTCCAAAATCTCAGTCGCGGGCTTCTGCTCTGCAAAGCTGGGGGCCTTGCGGTGGATGGGCCAATGCGGCACATCGTCCACAGAGCCCTTGCCGTCGATGGGGCGGCCCAGCGGGTCGAACATACGGCCCAGCGTGGCCTCGCCCACCGGGGCAGTCAGGCCGTGGCCGGTGGCGGTGACTTCCATACCCTTGCCCAGACCTTCGCTGGCCGAGAGCATGATGCAGCGCACCGTCGATTCGTTGACGTGCTGCGCCACCTCCATCGTGCGCTCGGTGCCTTCTGCGGTCACGGTCAGCGCTTCCTGCAGGGCAGGCAGTCGGCCTGCGGTGAACTGCACGTCCACCACAGGGCCGGCCACGCGAATAATTTTTCCCTGTATCATAGATTTGCCTCGTTTATTAGATGTGTCAACCTCTCCGTCACGACTGGCGTCGTGCCACCTCCCCTGGCGAGGGGAGGCTATGCGGAAAAGTTATTCTTGTGATTTCACCGCAGACGCGCCGCCGATGATCTCGGTGATCTCCTGGGTGATGGAGCCCTGGCGGGTGCGGTTATATTCCAGCTGCAAGTCGCGTATCATATCGTTGGCGCTCTTGGTGGCCGAATCCATGGCGGTCATGCGGGCGCTCTGCTCAGCGCAGAAACTCTCGGTCATGGCACCGAAGATCATGCCGTGCATATAAATAGGAGCGGTCTGCTCGAACACCGTCCATGCGTCCGGCACCAGCTCGACTTCGCCGCGGGGGTCGCCCAGACCCTTGGGGGCGGGCTGCAGATGCTCGCGGTCCAGCGGCAGCAGACGCACCATGACCGGCTCACTGGTGAGCGCGTTCTGGATCTTGGTGTAGATAAGATAGATCTCATCCAGTTTGCCCGACTTGAAGTCGTCGATGGCGTCCACCGTGATGTCACGGGCACGCTGCAGCGACGGGGCAGTCGCGCCGTACTGGAACTCCTGCACCAGGCGGGGGTCTTTGCGGAGGGCGCGGTAGCCCACCTGACCGATGACATAGAAACGGTCGTTCCTGTCAGCCTTTTCCAGCAGGAGTTTCAGCACGTTCTGGTTGAAAGAGCCTGCCATGCCCTTGTCTGCCGTCAGTACCAGATAGGCGCGGCGGGGATCGCCGTCCTCTCTCTGCCGCTCGTGGAAGAACGGATGCACCGGCTCATCGGGCAGATGGGGGACGACACGGGAGATGGTATCTCTCATGCGGGTGAAGTAGGGCAGGACGTTCTGGTAGTTCTTGCGTGCCTTGCGCAGCTTGGAGGAAGAGATCAGATACATCGCGTTCGTGATCTTGCGGGTATCCTGAATGCTCTCGATGCGCTCTTTCAGCAGCTTACTGGACGCCATGACTCTCGCCTCCCTCGTAGGCCTTCCATGCGTTCAGGATGGTGTCGGTCTGCTCGGGAGTGAGCTTGCCGGTGGCCGTGATGGCATCCATCGTGCCGGACACATCTGCATGGAACTGGCGAACAAAGGCAGCGGTGCGCGCCCGCTGCTCAGCGAGAGGCACTTCGTCCAGCATCCCGTGGGAAGCCAGCACAAGGATGACCACCTGCTCGGCGTCGGTCTTGGGCTGATAGAGCGGCTGCTTGAGCATCTCGGTCAGAGCCTTGCCGTGCTCGAGCTGATGGCGGGTCTCGGCGTCCAGATCGGAGCTGAACTGCGCGAAGGACTCCATGTCCTTGTACTGAGCCAGCTCGATACGCAGGTTGGCGTTGGCCTTCTTCATGGCCTTGGTCTGGGCTGCGCCGCCGACACGAGAGACGGACAGGCCCACGTTGACAGCCGGGCGGTTGCCGGCGTTGAACAGGGCGCTCTCGAGGAAGATCTGACCGTCGGTGATGGAGATGACGTTGGTGGGGATGTAAGCGGACACGTCGCCTGCCTGAGTCTCAACGATGGGCAGTGCGGTGATGGAGCCGCCGCCCAGTGCATCGCTCATGCGGCAGGAGCGCTCCAGCAGACGGGAGTGCAGATAGAAGACATCGCCGGGGTAAGCCTCACGGCCCGGAGAGCGGCGGAGCAGCAGGGAGATGGCACGATATGCCACCGCGTGCTTGGAGAGGTCATCGTAGACGATGAGGACGCTCTTGCCCTGAGCCATGAAATATTCAGCCAGAGCCGTACCGGCGTAAGGTGCGATGTACTGCAGCGGGGCGCTGTCGGAAGCGGTAGCCGCCACGATGGTGGTATAGCTCATCGCGCCGTGCTTCTTCAGATCTTCGGCCACGCGGGCGATGGAAGAAGCCTTCTGACCGATGGCGACGTAGATGCAGAGCACGCCGGTGTCCTTCTGGTTCAGGATGGCATCGGTGGCGATAGAGGTCTTGCCGGTCTGGCGGTCGCCGATGATCAGCTCACGCTGACCGCGGCCAATGGGGAACATGGAGTCGATGGCGAGGATGCCGGTGTGGAGCGGCGTGTCCACGCTCTGGCGCTCGAGGATGCCGGGGGCCTGCTTCTCGATGGGGTTGTAGCCCACAGCCTCGATGGGGCCTTTGCCGTCGATGGGCTCGCCCAGCGGGTCGATGACCCGGCCAAGGAAGCCGTCGCCCACCGGGATGCCAGCACGCTTGCCGCTGCGGGTGACCATGGTGCCGACGCCGACGGTCTCAGCGCCGTCGAAGAGCATGATGCCCAGACGGCCCGGCTCGACGCTCTCCACCATGCCCTTGGCGCCATTCTCGAAGGTGACGATCTCGCCGTAGACGGCGCGGTCCATGCCTTCCACTTCCACGATGCCGTCGGCGGAGGAGATGACCACGCCGCCCTCTTCGCTGGTGGCGGCGGGCTTGTAGTCCTCGATGCGGGTCTTGAGGGTGGCCAGAGAGGGCTTGTCGGCCATCATCTGGTCGATGGCGTGGCGGCCGGAGTTATCGAAAACGCGGTCTCCGATCTGCAGCACATAGCCGGAGAGGAGGCTGTCGTCCACTGTGACGTTCAGGATGACCTCGGTGGCGTCGTACAGCTTCCCGACCTCTTTCTTGATGCGCTCCAGGTCCTCCTCGCGGGGGGTGCGGGCGGCACGGAGGTCAGCTTTGACGATGCGGTTGGCCGAGAAGAACTCGGTGCTGAATTCACTTGCCATTTTCAGCCCCCGCTTTCTCCAACAGGTCGTCCAGCAGGCGGGCGTCGTCCTGCTCATTCAGGCTGCGGGCCAGCAGCTTCTCGCACATGGCACGGGCCAGTGCAGTGGTCTGGTCGTCAGCTTGGCGCAGCTTGTGCTGGCGCTCGGCCTCGGCGGCAGCTTTGCCCTCGGCCAGGATGGCGTCGGCCTGCTTCTGGGCGTCAGCCAGCAGCTGCTGCTTGTCCTTTTCGGCCTGCTGCTCGTAGGCAGTGCGGCGGGCAGCAGCCTCTGCGTCCACATTGCGCAGCTTTGCCTGCGCGTCGTTCAGGGCCGCAGCGGCCTCCTGCCTGGAGGTCTCGGCGGCGTTCAGTGCGTCATCCACCTGCTTCTGGCGCTGTGCGATGATGTTCATGACAGGCTTGTACAGGAACTTGCGCAGCAGCAAAAACAGAACCAGAATGTTGACGACTGTATACAGAAGGTTCAGATTCAGAGTCAGCATTCGTCATGCCTCCGTTATCAACCCAGGAACAGGATGATGAGCAGAGCAACGACGAAGCCGAAAATTGCAGTACCTTCGGCCAGAGCTGCACCCAGCAGCAGGTTGGTCTGGATCTTACCGGAAGCTTCCGGCTGGCGGCTAATGGCCTCCGTTGCCTTGCCGGTGGCAATGCCGATGCCGATGCCGCCGCCGATACCAGTCAGCGCTGCGATACCAGCGCCCAGAGCTACGAGTCCGTTCATAATTATTTCTCCTTTTAATTTTTTAATCAATTTCCTCTTTGCCTCCCCTGATAGGGGAGGTGTCGCGCCGCAGGCGTGACGGAGAGGTTTACTCTTCTCCACCAATACTCTCTTTCATGAACAGCGAGGTGAGGAAGACAAAGACATAGGTCTGGATGAGACCATCGAACAAATCAAAGTACAGGCTGAAGATGGCCGGCACGAACACCGGGACCACCAGCTTGATGAGCTCCATGATGACGAAAGCGCCCAGCACGTTGCCGAACAGTCGCATACACAGGCTGGTGGGGCGGATGGCGATCTCGAGGATGTTCATGGGGGTCATGATGGGGGTGGGGGCGGTGAGGCTCTTGAGGAAGCCCTTGCCGCCCCGGGCATGGATGCCGGAATACTCGATGAGGCAGATACTCATGAGCGCCAGCGCAGCGGTGACATTCAGATCCTTCGTGGGGGGCTTGATGCCGAATACACCGATGAGGTTCGCACAGGCGATGTAGAGAGCCACCGTCATGAGGTAAGGCACATACCGTCTGCCCTGCTCGCCCAGCAGGCCCGTGAAGAAGTTGTCGATCGTGGTGACGACCAGCTCAAGAATGGCCTGCCGCCTGGAGATGTGGTCCACCTTGAGGTTCCGGGTGAGCAGGATGGAGACGATGACCAGAAACAGCATGATGCCCCAGCTGACCACCACGGATTCCGGCACCTGCAGGCCGCCGAGGGAGATCATCTCCACATTCAGCTCTTCTTTCAGGGCCGCAGTCAATGCGTTCATCGCTTTGCCTCCTTTCTGAGCAGAGTCTTATCCTGAAGCGTAAAGGTATCGTTCGTTTTCACTCTATCTCCTTTCGTTTCTTTTATTAAAGCAGCTGTGCTAAAAATCAAAGAAGGTGCGTTTGTTTTTATGGAAACACACCCTCTTTCCGCGCTCAGCGCAGCCCTTTTGCGTCTGGTATCATAGCACGATTGGTGCAGTTTGATAAGACCTTTGGCCGATATTCTACTTTTTGTTATATCTTATTTCACGCTTGTGCCGAAAGTGTCGTACATCTTGCACAATATTTCGCTTTCAAACTGTCCATTTCAACCAAATTCTTAGTCATTCCTTAGTGATTCGTTTCATTTTTGAGGTAAAACGAAACCCTTTCGGCAAAATTATACACCCCATGTATATCGGGTATATAAAATTCATATGGCTGTCAAGTGTGTGATACATGAAATTTTCTTAATCAGAAGCTTATCTTTATTAAGTAATATTACCTGTTTATAATATAGGATATAGGCTCACTGGGCGTTCTGCTCACCGCGGCGGAAGATAGCACGGAAGATGAAGCGGGACAGCGGGCCGCAGTAGAACATCTGCCAGCACAGAGCCATCGGGAAATTGCAGCCGAACGTATGCACCCACGTGCCGAAGCTGGGCTCCTTGAACAGCACCGTTGCCACAAGGCTCATGACAGGGCACATGATGCAGACGATCATCAGAGAGATGGCATAGGTGATGAACTGCGGCCGGTCGGTGGGGCGCATGAAGGTGAAGGCCAGCGCAGTCGCCAGCTTTTCCACCACGAAGAACTCCAGCACGAAGGCCATCGGCACCATAATGGGCATCTCATGCAGGGCCATGCCGAAGGTGGCGTTGGTCACGCCGCCGGTGGCGAGGGCGACATTGTAGACGATCATTCCATAGACCATGATAGTGGCCATAACGACAGTAAAGACGATTTTTTCAAGCAGAGTCTTAGGCATTTTTGATTTTCTCCTCATTTGTGTTGTGGGGTAAAGTCTTTCGGAACTTTCGCCGCACAAAAAAAGACAGACGAGGGCGGAACCTTCGTCTGTCTTTGCACGACTACCATTCATTGCCCGCTATGATAGCACAAACTCCCGCCCCGCGTAAGAGTTTTCTGCCGTTTTCTCCTGTTTTGCGCAAATCCTTCCACGAACGACCCGAAATTTTCGGGCAGTTTATCGCATTCCCGCCGTCCCGTCAATCACCCGGAACGAAGTTTGGCAGTTCTTGTGCAGAGGTTTTCCACAAAAGGCCCTGCGGGCCGTCCAGACTGCGCAGGGAGGCTGTCTCAGTCGTGCGTTTGTATGAACAATACAGTTTTTTTGTCATTTATTGAAAAAATATATCTAATTCATTGTGCATTCTGCGAATAGACAAACCGCGCCCGCGCGTGTATAATAAAGCCAGAAACCAGAGAAGTACAGCAGAAGCTCAAATGAGAGCTAACCCCGCTGACTTTAAGCAGAAAGGAGCGAAGACCGATGGTCGATATGGAACCCGCACAGTACGCACAGACTGTCGGGGTTCGCTGAGAAGCAAAACAGAGGCTCACCACAAACGGGATGTTTCCCCCGTATAAAAACACAACAACAAGAGCCGTTCTTGAGCATCAATAAAGCGAATAACAGAACAGTCTGTGAAATAAAATCCCTCGCGTTCAAATAGATCCGCCGAAGGTGATCCCAATGAAGAAAGCTTTTGTACGGAATGTCTTATTTGAATAACTCTAAAGGAGAAACTCCAATGTACTAAGTAATGACGCTCCCTTCGCAAATCTAACTCGAAAGAATGTGGTAATATGAAATTCATCTCTGTGATTCGTATCCCGCACTCCAACGGTTAAGAAAAGGGTCATTCCAATGTACTAAGAAATTCATTCCCCTGCTGATCGTTCTTCACCGTTTCAAAGGAGAATCTTCTATGAAACGTCCGGTACAGACCGAAAAATGAAGAAATCGAGGTCAAGAGGCTATGACTCCGAAGAAGTAAGCATCCTGCCGACTGAGGGCTTGCAACCGCCTCGAGTCGGCAGGTTTTTTGTCTGATGTTTTCCAATGAAGCCTGCATCCTCCCGTTTTCCTGCCGGGAGGATGTGGGTTTTGTTTTGTCCCGGACATTTTGGCGCGGGGCGTGTAGATTTTCGAATCTATTTCGTGTATACTTTTGATCAGAAAGCAGCACTTACAAGGAGGCATACCACTATGGCAAGCAATTTCGAGTTCTACTCCCCCACCCGGGTCATCTTCGGCAAAGGCACCGAACAGCGCGTAGGCGCGCTGGTGCGCGAATACGGCGGCACCCGTGTCCTCATCGTCTACGGCGGCAAGAGCGCCGTCCGCTCCGGTGTGCTGGACCGGGCCGAAAATTCTCTGGCCGAGGCTGGCATTTCCAGCTGGACGCTGGGCGGCGTCGTGCCGAACCCCCACCTCGACAAGGTCTACGAGGGCATCCGCATCGGCAAAGAGAACAGCATCGACTTCCTGCTGGCCGTGGGCGGCGGCAGCGTCATCGACACGGCCAAGGCCATCGCCTACGGCCTGGCCGAGCCGGAAAAGGACGTCTGGGAGCTGTACGAACACACCCGCACGGCCAGGAAGTGCCTGCCGGTGGCCAGCATCCTGACCATCGCGGCGGCGGGCAGCGAAACATCCAACAGCAGCGTCATCACTCGGGTGGACACCCACCAGAAGCGGGCCTACAACGACGACATCAGCCGCCCGAAGTTCGCCATCATGGACCCCGAGCTCACCAAGACCCTGCCCGACTATCAGACCGAGTCCGGCTGCGCCGACATCATGATGCACACCATGGAGCGCTATTTCACCAATGGCGGCAATATGGAGTTGACCGACGCGCTGGCCGAAGGCCTGCTGCGCACCGTGATGAAGAACGCGGTCATCCTCCACACCGACCCGGCCAACTACGAAGCCCGGGCCGAGGTGATGTGGGCGGGCAGTCTCTCTCACAACGGCCTGACCGGCTGCGGCATCGCCAGCGGCGACTTTATGTCCCACAAACTCGAGCACGAGATGGGCGGTATGTTCGACGTGACCCACGGCGCGGGCCTCGCCGCCCTCTGGCCCAGCTGGGCGCGGTACGTCTACAAGGACTGCCTGCCCCGCTTCGTCCGCTTTGCCCGGAACGTCATGGGCGTGACCACCGACGGCACCGACGAGGAGATTGCCCTGAAAGGCATCGACGCCATGGTGGACTTCTACCACAGCATCGGGATGCCCGCCAGCTTCCACGAGCTGGGCATCGACCCCACCGATGCGCAGATCGACGAGATGGCCCGCCGCTGCCTCGAGGCTTCCGGCTCCGCCCTCGGCTCGGCCAAAAAACTCAGCCTCGACGACATGATCGCCATCTACCGCGCCGCCAACCACTAAGAAACTTTTTCTCGTCTCCGCCCGGCACAGAGTATTTTGCTTACTCTGTGCCGGGCATTTCGTTGTCTTTTGTGTGCTTCATCTCGCTTTTTGGCAAAGAAGCGGCAAAGAGATGAGAAAAACAAGAGCATTTGCCTGAACTCGAAGTATAAACGAAGCGCACCCCTTCTCCATACAGAAGCAGAAGGGGTGCGCTTTTCTATGTCTGCCGAAAGTTTTCAACAACACAAAACTTCATCCTCTTATCACAAATTTCCATCATCATTTTTTTGGGAGGCTGTCTGCGAAGCAGACTGAGAGGGCTATCAATTTAATGCAACAGCAACAGCGTTGAATTGCATATCGCAAATATGCTGTTTGGATGTTGCACTAATTTCTTGACTTGCGATAGCCCGATTTGTACGGTGAATGCGGCTGTTTTCAACATTTTGAAGGGACGCTATTTTGCAACATCCCCTTTTTTACTGTCAAACCTGCGTGAATGGGGTCGTTTCCTGCGTGAATCGCTGTGTCTAAGCCCCGATGGTTATGTTATAATATGGTCATAAGGGAGGAACTTGAGGATGGAGCTTCGATTTGCGGTCGTAGAAGACCGCCTGCCCGACGCTCAGCGGTTGGAGAGCCTTTTGCGGCTGGCCTTCGGCGGCGGGCAACCATTGGTCTGTGACCATTATGAGAGCGGCGACGCCTTTCTGGCGGCGTTCCCCTCAAAAGAATATCAGGTCGTTTTTCTCGACATCTGCATGGAAGGCACCAACGGCATCGAGACGGCGCGCATCCTGCGCCGGGCCGACCCCGACCTGCTGCTGGTGTTCGTGACCTCGTCCCCGGAATACGTATGGGACGCATTCCCCGTCCATCCCTTCGACTATCTGCTCAAACCCTACCGGGAAGAAAAGCTCTTCCAGCTGGCCGACGAGCTGCGGCGGGTGCTCTTCCGGGCCGAACCGGAGCTGGAAGTCCGCATCGCACGGCAGCAGGTACATCTCCCCCTGCGGAAGATCCAGTACGCCATGGCCCAGAACCACTACGTCCGCATCGTCAGCGACGACGGCGAGTGCCGGACCGTCTCCACCTTCTCCCAGGTGGAGCAGCTGCTGCGGGCGCAGGAGAACTTCCTCGTCTGCAACCGGGGCGTCATCCTGAACATGGACAAGGTGCTCCGGCTGGACTGTGACTGCTTCGAGATGCTGGACGGCACCTGCCTGCCCGTGCGTCAGAAGGATAAGAACACCCTGTTCGCCCAGTTCACACAATATCAGTTCCGCCATATGCGGCGGGAGCTATGACGCCGAGAGGAGGCCCGACCTTGGACTTTTCTTTATTTGGACGCTATTTTCTGGACCTCGCCGTCTTCTACCCGGGGGCATTCCTCTGCCTCGCGCCCCTGTGGGAGCATGTGAAGGCCCCCCGGCGCACCGCTGTGCTGGCAGCCACTCTCGTCACAGTCATCTGCCTTGCAGCGGCGGCCCTCTGCGCCATCTTCGAGCTGGACAGCAACATCCTGCTCCTACCCACCCTGCTGGCGGCGTTCTGGCTGCTGCGCTGGCGGGTGGGTTCGGAAGTTTCCGTGAGCCAGACCGCCTTTCTCTTCGCCGTCTCCGGCGTCATGACGGCGGTCTGCACCCTGCTTTCCACGGTGCTCAACGCCCGGGCTGAGGTGGGCAACGACGCCCCGGCCTGTCTCGTCTCCACCTCCCTGCTCAAGCTGGGACTCTCGGCAGTGCTCTGCATCATCTTCTGGTTCACCGCCGTCCAGTGGAGCCGCTGGCTGCTGCGGGAGTACCGGGGCGAAGCCTTCTGGCAGTCGGCCTGGCCGCTGCCCACCATCTACGCGGCTTTCCTCGTCTTCTGTATGCCGCTGGACCCGGCCGTCGTGCTCATCAACCGTCTGATGATCATTTCTGTTCTGGCCGTCTCCATCTCGCTGCTGGGCATCTTTTTGCTGCTGTACGAGATGTATCAGGTGGCCCGGGAATACACCCGCAGCGCCCAGCTCGACCGGGAAAACCAGCTTCTGGCCGTGGAATCCCGCCGCTACACCGAGCTGCGGACCTATATGGAGCAGACGCGGCATCTCCGCCACGACTTCCGCCAGCACCTCCACGTCATCGCCGGACTCACCGAAGCCGGGCAGGTGGATGAGCTGAAAAACTACCTGCACCAGTACGAATCCGAGCTGAGCGAGGAGCGCCCCACCCTCTGCGCGAATCCTGCCGTGGATGCTCTGGCCGGTCACTACGACCACGAGGCCCACAGCCTCGGCGTGCCGGTGGACTGGCGGCTGGAACTGCCCCGCCAGCTGGCCATCCCGGAGGCCGACTTCTGCATGATGCTGGGCAATCTGTTGGAAAATGCTTTCCACGCCAGCCAGAAGCTGCCGCCCGAACAGCGGCAGGTGAAGGTGATGGCCCGAATGCTGAGCCCCGCCATGCTGGGCCTGCTGGTGGAGAACCGCTATGACGGTGTGCTCAAGCGCCAGCAGGGCATCCTCCACTCCACGAAACACGACGGAATGGGCATCGGCCTCGTCTCCATCCAGACGGCTGTTTCCAGATATGGCGGTTCTATGACCGTCGAGACCGAGAACGGTTTGTTCCGGGTGAATATTTTATTGAACCTTTAACCTCTCCGTCACGCCTGCGGCGTGCACCTCCCCTATCGAGGGGAGGCTGAGAGGTCATGTTATCAAAAAAGGAGGACTCCACCATGAAAATGACCCGACGCAACTTCCTCAGTGCTTCCGCTCTCACACTGCTGTCCTGCCAGCTGGCCCCCGCCGCCAGGGCAGACTGCCTTCTGTCCGGCCTTTTCCACGGCGCAGACACCGCCCTGCCGCCGAAGCCCCTGACGTCGAAAGTTGTGGACGCCAACCCCTTTATGGGCCGCAGCGAGTCAAACATCCACCACGACTGCTACAACACCGACTCCACCGACGCCGTCCTCCCCGTGGGCATCTGCCCCGAGGTCAACGTGGCAATGGAAAAGACGAACCCCAACGCCTCCCCGGCCATCTTCTTCGACAACTTCGATAACCCCGTCAGCCCGTTCCTGGGCGGTCTGGCCATCCGCGACCTCGACGCAGAAGAAGTCCGCACCATCGGCTTTTTCTCTCCCGCCAAGCACGACGGAGGCGGCTATCTCATCCAAAGCTCCTATTCCTTTGTGGACGGGCGCAACCTCATCGTCTGCCCCACCAGCCACAACCATGTGCTGATGCTTCGCGCCACCGACGAGAACGGTACGCCTCTGCCGGTTTTTGAAAAGGTACTGGACATCAACATCAAAGAGGCCGCCGAGCGGGTGCTTGGCCGCAGCCTCGAGCAGAACCTGCTCTCCATCGTCTTTGACTACGACGGCAATCTCTGGTTCGTCACCGGCGGCTTCCGCATCTACCCCAGCCGCGGCCAGCAGGGCGCGATGGGCTACATCTCCCACAATGCCATCGACGCCATCCTTGCCGGCGGCACTGCCGACCTCGACCACGAAGTCCATGTCTACGCTCCCGCTCCGGGCGAGGGTGCCGAAAACGGCATTGCCTCCTGCCGGGAGGGTGCGGTCATCCTGACGAATCTTGCCTGCTACCTGCTGCGCGCCAACGGCGGCGTTGAAGTCGTCTGGCGCACCCCCTACGACAGCGTGGGCGCAAAAGACAGCCGCGAAGGCGCTGCCACCACCGGCGGCGGTCTGGCATGGGGCGGCGGCTGCTCGCCCTCTCTGAGCCGGGAGTTGGTCTTCTTCACCGACAACCTCGAGACCGTCAGCCTGATGGCTGTGGACATCCACACCGGCGAAGTCGCCGCCAGCCACCCGGTCATCGACGAGCTGCCCGCCAACATGCCGGTGTCGGTGGAAAATTCGGCCATCGTCTACGACCACGGCAATGGCCGGGTCAGCACCATCGTCTGCAACTGGTTCGGCGCAGGCAGCCCCAACCTCGCAAAGCCCGACAGCGACTCGTCCATCCAGAGCTACGAGAACATCTACGACCGCAACTGGCTGCTCAAGGGCAACTGCATGATCATGCCCGGCGTCGAACGGGTGGACACCATCCGCACCGCCGACGGCTGGACCATGAAGAGCATCTGGTGCCGCGACGACCTCAGCGACACTTCCATGATGAAGCTCTCCACCGCCACCGGCTATATCTACGGCTTCGTACAGGACGTGGACAGCGGCATGTGGCAGTACATCGTGCTGGACTTCGACACCGGAAAGACCGTCCTCACTGTGGACGTTGCCTCCCTCTACGGCTACAACAACATGGCCATCGGCATGTACGCGGGCCGTGACGGCAACAAGCTCTACTGCCCCACCGGCTACAAAGAGCTTCTCCGCCTGCAGGACCGCTTCGTCTTCCTGCCCGAGATGCCCTACCGGAAGGTCGATCTGGACAAGACCTCCCGCCGGGTGCTCTCGGCGGCAGAGTTCCAGGCCGCAGGCGGCGCCGGCACCCCCGCAAGCTGGCTCCACACCGCCACCCTCGACAACCTCCACCCCGCGACGACTGTTTCTTTCCGCATCAACGGCCTGACCGGAAATGCCGCCGACTATAAGCTCTTCGCCCTCGGCACGGATGGCCGCTACCACGAGGTGTCCGACTGGCACTTCGACGATGCCCCGGCCCGTCTCAGCGCGAAGAAGGTCTACACCATCTGCCTCACCGCACAGGACGGCGGCAGCTTCGACCTCTCGCCCGACGCCAAGGAAGTCACCCTTTCCATCGTTCTGGCCCGCTGAATCTGACAAAGCAGGAGGACTCCCGCCATGAAAATGACCCGCCGCGATTTCCTCAAGCTCTCCTCTGCCGCTGCCGCCGCCTGCGGCGTCACGCTGCTGCCGGCCCAGAAAGCCGATGCGGCTTCTGCCATCCAGACCCTGCTGGAAGAAGCTTATCTCTACGCCTTCCCGCTGGTGCTCGTGGACGCCACCAAGACCGTCTCCACCAACACGAAGACCGCTTCCGCCAGCCGCGCCCCCGTCAACCAGTTCATCCACGCCCGGAAGCTGCTGGACGCTTCCAGCCGCACGGTCGTCAGCCCCAATGTGGACACCATCTACACGCAGGCGTGGCTGGACGTCAGCGCCGAGCCTCAAATCTACGTCGTGCCGGAGGCCGACCGCTTTTTCAACGTGCAGGTACTGGACGCATGGACGAACACCGCCGCCGTGCTGGAAGCACCCGGGGCCTACGCCATCGCCTACTCGAGCTGGGAGGGCACGCTGCCCGAAGGCGTCCGGCGCATCGACATTCCCACCCGGACGGTCTGGACCATCGCCCGCATCATGCTCTCCGGGCCGGACGACCTGCCGAACGTGGCGGCGCTTCAGGGCCGGATGCAGCTGATGCCCCTCTCGGCCTACCCCGCCGGGCTGGCCGCTGCGCCGGAAGGGAGCTATTCTCCGGAGAACGATTTCGTCCCGGTGCAGAAGGTACTCGCCATGACGCCGCAGGAGTTTTTCGACACCGCCAACCGGCTGATGGAGACAGACCCGCCCGCCGAGGCGGACGCGCCTCTTCTCCGCAGCCTCGCGGCCCTTTCCGTCGGCCCGGGCCAGCAGTTCGACGCCTCCGCCCTCGGCCCTCTCGGCGGGCTGCGCTGGAAGCGGCTGCTCCTTCAGCTCAAGAGCAGCCTCCGGGCACAGGCAGCACGCTATTCCCGCCAGATGGGCCAGTGGATCTACTATGGCGACCCCATCGGCAATTTCGGCACCGCCTACGACTACCGGACGATGGTCGCCCTGATGGGCCTCGGGGCCAACACCACCGACATCGCCATCTACCCGCGCACCTCCACCGACAGCGCCGGGGCCGACCTTACGGGCCAAAAGACCTACACGCTCCACTTCGACGCCCTCCCGCCCACAGTGGGCAACGGCTTCTGGTCGGTGACGGCCTACGGCGAGGACAACTTCCTCATCGACAACCCCATCAGCCGCTACTGCGTGAACGATCGTTCCGGCCTCCATCGGAACGCCGACGGCTCGGTGGACGTCACCCTCTCCAAGGACGCGCCCGAGGACACTACCAACTGGCTCCCCGTCTCGGACGAAAAATTCCACCTTTTCCTCCGCATCTATAAGCCCGACTGGACGGCGCTGGACAGCTTCCCGCCGCCGGTCATCTCTGTGAAGTAGCAAAAACGCCATCTGCGTCTCGGCGCAGATGGCGTTTTCATCGTTACAGCGTTTTACAGGGTGCTCAGCAGGCGGTGGCCGCCGTTCTGGTCGGCGGCATAGAGGGTGGTGCGGTTGACCTGATTGTCCAGCGGCAGGCCCTCAGCATAGCGCTTGAGGTTGTGGATGAAGATGTCCACGATGTTGTCCAGCGTCTTGGGCAGGCTGAACTTGCCGGAGTTGTGGGGCGTGATGATAGCGCCCGGCTCACCCCACAGCGGGTGGTCGGCAGGCAGAGGCTCCGGGTCGGTGACGTCGAGGCCCGCGCCAAAAATTTTGCCGCTGCGCAGGGCCTCCACGAGGGCGTCGCTGTCCACGGTGGTGCCGCGGCCCACGTTGATGAGGATGGCACCGTCCTTGCAGCGGGCGAAGCGCTCGGCGTTGAACAGCTTGTTGGTCTCAGGGGTGCCGGGCAGGCTCAGGGCGATGAGGTCGGCCTCGGGCAGCTCCTCGTCCAGCTGGCTCTGGGCCACCACACGCAGGCAGTAGTCCGGGCAGGGCGTGTCGGGGTGGACCGTGCGGCGGACGCCCACCACCTCTGCGCCCAGCATATGGGCGCGGCGGGCGAAGTTGGAGCCGATGTCGCCCATGCCGACGCAGAGCACCCGCGCCCCAGTGATGCCCCTCACGGGGCGGTCAATGGGAGCCCACTGGCGCTGGTTCTGGCGGTCGCGGTAGAGGAACATATCCTTCTGGATGCCCAGCCACATGGCCAGCATCCACTCGCTGATGGCCAGACCGTAGGCACCGGTGGCGTTGGTCACCATGCAGTTTTCGGGCAGGACGCCGGGCTTCAGATAGGCGTCGGGGCCGGCGGAGTTGGACTGGAACCACTCGATGTGCTTGTTCTGGCTGATCATCGACACCGGTGCGTTGCCCAGCACGACATCGGCCCAGAGCACATCTTCGGCGTGGACATCGTCCAGCGCGTTGAAACGGAATTCAAATTCCGGCACGGATGCCTCCAGTGCGGCGCGGTGGGCGTCGTTCAGGGGCAGACATACCAAAACTTTTTTGTGCATAGGGATACCCTCACTTCCTGTGTATTCTTTTATAAGAATACTCTCCCCCGCCCCGCTCCGCAAGAGGCAAAATGGCCGCTTTCTTAAGAATTCCTTAGGATTTTATCCCACAAATCCCAAGAAGTATGTGATAAGCTGTCCACAATGCAGAAAATCTGCTATACTGATACTATCTTTCCGCACGGTGGTGACGCCCAATGTGGATACCATCTACACACAGGCATGGCTGGATCTTTCGGAGGAACCGATGATTTATGTCGTTCCGGCGACCGACCGCTTCTTCAATGTTCAGGTTCTGGATGCGTGGACGAATACAGCAGCCGTTCTGGAAGAACCGGGCATCTATGCGATCGTCCGCTCCGGCTGGCAGGGAACGCTTCCAGAAGGTGTCCGGAAGATCGAAGTTCCTACAACGACCGTCTGGACGATTGCCCGTATCGTTCTCTCTGGAACAGAAGACCTGCCGAATGTCTATGCGATCCAGGAGCAGATGCAGCTGATGCCGCTGTCGATGTATACATCGGGCAGTTATGTACCTCCGAAGGGCAGCTATGTACCGGAAAATGACTTTATTCCGGTGAACAAAGTTCTGGCAATGACTCCGAAAGAATTTTTTGACACGGCGAATGATCTGATGGTGCTGAACCCGCCCGCCCCAGAAGATGCCGCGCTGCTCCGCAGGCTCGCAGCGCTCCATGTAGGGCCGGGAGAGACCTTCGATGAAAGCCTGCTTGGTCTGGGCGGAACGCTGCGCTGGAAAATGATGCTGTTGCAGCTCAAGAGCAAGCTGACCGAACAAGCCACACAATATGCCCGGCAGATGGGACAGTGGATCTACTATGGAGACCCCATTGGCGATTTTGGCACCGAATATACCTACCGGACGATGGTAGCTCTGATCGGACTGGGCGCGAACACAACGGATATCGCCATCTACCCCAAGACTGAGGTGGACAGCAGCGGCAATACCCTGACCGGAAAAAGAACCTACAAGTTGCATTTTACCAGTTTTCCGCCGACGGTGGACAACGGATTCTGGTCGGTAACGGCTTACGGCGATGACGATTTCCTGATCGATAATCCCATCGGCCGCTACTGCGTGAATGACCGCTCGGGTCTCACGCCCAATGCCGACGGCTCTGTGGATGTGATCCTCTCTGCGGATGCCCCGGAGGATACAACAAACTGGCTCCCCATCGCAAAGGGCGGCTTCCATCTCTTCCTGCGCATCTATAAACCGGACTGGAACACGCTGAACAACTGGCAGGCACCTACGGTCGATGTAAGATGATCTGAGATCCTATGTGAAAGTAAAAGGAGGAACCCCGCAATGAAGATGACCCGCAGAAATTTTATTTCCACCTCAGCCGCCACAATGCTGGCGTGCGGAGTATCCTTGTCTGCTCATGCAGCCGGAAGTGAGTCTGAAAACGGTCTGAATTTTATTACCGATATTTTCAGCGACCCGGCGAAACCGGGAACAACACAGGATGCAACGCCCCTGACTGCCGAGAAGAATGCGGAATGGTACAGCAAGCTGGATTTTTCCGACCGGCGGGAATTTGGCAATGCTGAGCGCGGAATGCTGGACAACGCGGAAGAAACGATCATCTACAACGATGACGGAACGACGGCATGGGATCTGCCAAGCTACGGCGACCTGAGCGGCGATGCGCCGGATACGGTCAACCCAAGCCTGTGGCGGAATACGCAGCTCAACGCAAAAGCCGGACTGTATGAGGTTTGCAACGGCATATATCAGGTACGCGGGTTTGATATGTCCAATGCGACCTTCATCCGCACTGACAACGGCTGGATCATCTTTGACGTGCTGATGTGCAGGGAAAATATGCAGGCAGCCAAAACTCTGATGGAAAAACGCTTCGGCACGCTGGATGTCAAGGCTGTGTTGTACAGCCACTCCCATGTGGATCACTTCGGCGGTGCAGAAGGTGCGATCGACCGGAACAATGTGGCAGATTCCAGCCTTTCCATCGAGCGGCAGCTTGCCTCTGGAAAGACGGTCGTTCTTGCTCCGGAAGGTTTCCTGAAACACGCCATCAGCGAAAATGTCTATGCAGGCATCGCCATGGCGCGCCGCGCGCAGTATCAGTATGGTACGGTGCTGGAAAAAGGCTCGAAGGGCGCGCTCTCGATCGGCATCGGCATGGGGCAATCCACCGGTCAGGTGGCACTCATTCCGCCGACCTTTGAAATCGGTTCGGATACGCCTGCACTGACCATCGATGGGCTAAAGATCGAATTTCAGCTCACACCGGGTACAGAAGCGCCCGCAGAGATGAACGCTTATTTTCCGAAGTACCGCGCCCTCTGGATGGCAGAAAACTGCACCGGTACGCTGCACAACCTGTATACTCTCCGCGGTGCGCAGGTCCGGGATGCGAACGACTGGGCAAAATACATCATCGAGGCAGATCAGAAGTTCTGCGACAAGACCGATGTGGTCTTTCAGAGCCACAACTGGCCGCACTGGGGCGAGGAGATCCACGAGTATCTGCTCAACACGGCGGCAATTTATAAGTTCATCCACGACCAGACCCTGCACTACATGAATCTGGGTTATACTTCCACTGAGATCTCTTCCATGATCTCTCTGCCGGACGCACTCGAAAAGGTCTGGTATACCCGCCAGTATTACGGTACATTGTCGCATAATTCCAAGGCGGTCTATCAGAAATATTTGGGCTGGTACGATGCGAACCCCGTCGATCTGGACCCACTCCCTCCCAGCGAAACAGCGAAAAAGTTGGTGGAGTATCTTGGCAGCACCAATGCCGTTCTGCTCAGGGCGAAAAAGGACTACAACAAGGGCGAATATCAGTGGGTCGCCCAGATCACGAAGGAGCTGGTGTTTGCCGACCCCACCAACCAGAAGGCGCGCAATCTTTGCGCAGACGCGCTCGAACAGCTGGGCTATCAGGCGGAGTCCGGCGCTTGGCGCAATGTCTACCTGATGGGTGCAGCCGAATTGCGGAGTGGCAATCTGTCCGGCCGCGCCCGCACAGCGAACGGCCTCACCAACAGTATGCGGGCGATGACGGTTTCCATGCTGCTGGATTATATCGCGATCCTGTCGGATGGCAATGCTGCACAGAACGATGACCTTACTTTGAATCTGAACGTGACAGATGAGAACGAACAGTTCTACGTCACCCGTAAAAACGGCGTACTGCTGGCTTATCCGGGCGAAAACCGTACAGATGCGCAGGCGTCTGTCACCTGCAAGCGGCTCCAGCTGTTTGCCCTGATGACCGGTCAGCAGGCAGGACAAGTTCAGATCACAGGCGATGCCACCGTCCTGAAACGCCTGCTGGCGTACGCCTCGAAGTTTGAAAAGACCTTCAATATTATTGAGCCGTAATAACGTCTTGGTCTCCGTCCAGCGGATGCAGTTCACGGGTTTTTGGGTGTTCCCAACAAGCCTTTTGCAGCGCAAAATAGTGTCTGTATCATCACAGTCGTCAGCTTCAAAGAGGTCTTTGAAGCTGGCGGCTATTTTTTTGCATCCCGAAAGAACCGCTTATCATGAAACGCTATCAGATCAGCATCTCGTTCAACTTCGGCTTCACCCCATACATCAAGGGGGAGTGATACGTCCGCCTGCAAAATCAGGCATTTGGCTGATTCTCGATGCAGCCTCTAAGAAAGCAAAAAGAAAAGCACCGTACTTCAAACGAAGTACAGTGCCTTTTTGGTGGAGAATAGCGGGATCGAACCGCTGACCTCTTGCATGCCATGCAAGCACTCTCCCGAACCACGCACTCATGCACCCCCACACAAAGGTGCGAGGGTGGATGATATTTGGCGTTTACACGTTTTATTTCAAGAAAGACACATTCTCACCAAAAATCAGCACCATAACCGAACTGTTTTTTACTAACGGTGTATAGTTTACAGCCTGTTTCCGGGTGCTGGCAAGACATTTTACCACTTTTTCAACATCAAGCAGGTTGAAATCTTCTTATTTATCAAGCTGAAAAGCGCAATTTTGATTTTCAAAAATCGGAATTGCGCTTTTTTACTTCAAAAAACCTATTGCGAGGAGGTTTTCTACAATGTCAACATCTTACCGACGCTATTTCAGAGCACAGCCGCATGACTCTTGATTACTTCTACGGACAAACCGGAGAACTTTTCTCATTTTACCGCATCCCCAAAGCACTATTTCAGGAGCCACGATTCCAGAGCCTGTCAACCGATGCCCAAACACTGTACGGCATCCTGCTCGACCGCATGAGCCTGTCTGCTAGAAATGGCTGGCTGGACGAGCAAGGCCGAGTGTTCATCATCTTTACGATTGAGGATGTCAAGAGGGCATTGTGTTGCGCAGACAACAAAGCGACTAAGCTGCTGCGATAACTTGAAGAATTTGGTTTGATTGAACGAAAACGCAGAGGTTTGGGCAAGCCAAGTTTGGTGTATGTGAAAAACTTTTCGGCAGAATCATCAAAATCAATATTCCAGAATCGTGATTTTCACGATTCTGGAGGCTTCAAAACCACAAGTCAAGACCCTGCAAAATCACGATGTAATAAGACTGATGATAATAATACTGAAATGAGTGAACCTTATCCCTTCTATTCGGAAGAAGATGATGCGATGAGCAAACGCGAACAGTTGGAAGGATATTTTTCACAGTCTTTGGAGGTTGACACTCTGCTCCGGCTCTGCCCGGACGATGAGGACACCATCTATCAGATTGTGGACTTGCTTGTGGACACCTGCGCCACCAACCGCAAGACGCTGCACATTGCCGAGGACGATAAACCCGCCGAGGTGGTGTGTAGTCGTTTCATGAAGCTGAATGCTGACCACATCCGCTTTGTGCTGATGTGCCTTGCAGAGAACAGCAGCCCAATCAGAAATATGAAACAATACCTGCTCGCATCTCTGTACAACGCACCAACCACAATGCAGCTTTATTACCAGAACAAGACGAACCATGAATTTACGCATGGCTCACCGAGGGGGGTGATTTTATCGCAAAGAAATGTACTACGATTCTACAGCCGGAGATGTTGTGCTGTTTAGATGAGTTTGAGTTTTTTCTGCGGAGTGGATCACCTGATAATAGTCCTGCATGAGCTTTTGGTACTCCTGCTTCACAGTTTCCACACTGCGCAGGGCGGCATTGTCCGGCGCGTGGTCCATCGTCCATTGGACGACGCGTTGGAATGCGCTGGACTCCAAAATCTGTGCAACAAAGAGGTCACAGCTTTCGGATTCGGCAAGTCGCTTTTGGTCACAGTTGAAAGGAGAAATAATGGCGTTGCAGTGTGAAAAACCGCTGTACATGACACCGACCGGAAGCCTGGATACACACAGATTGGGATAATCGGCAAGTCCGGAAATCGCCCGGCGGCGGGGAGAATGTTCTTCGTCGTCAAAAATAGTGCGCGAGATTAGTGTCCGTTCGCCGAGGGATTTCAAAAGGAGTTCTCTGGTCTCCGCATCCACCTGCAGACCAACAGGAAAAAGCGAAATCTGGTAGAGGAAGAGGCCGTTTGCTCTTCGGATAAACGCTTTGTGACAGTTGGAAGCTGCGCGAATCAAGCGCTCATCCAACGGAAGGATAATTTTTTGGAGGTCTGGGGCTTTTTCAGCAGCTGCGGTCAGCTTTTTGCAGACATCATCAATGCGGTCATAGTCCAGACCATCAGCGGTCTTAAACATGGAGCCGTGGACAAAAAAGAGATTATCGTCAAAGGGGAGGATGCTGCCAAGCCTGACCTGCTGGATCTTGAAGGAATCGTTTACATACTGCAGTACAAAAACAGTTTCCGTCAGAGTTTTCAAATGATCTGTTTTGATTTCGGCTTTTTGCCTTGGCAGGCAGGCAAGCCAGAAATGGAACAAGTTGAACTGCTTACTTTGCAAAAGAGCAATGTCCTGTTTGTCAGTACCATTCAGACGTGCGAGAACGGCCTCGATGTAGCAATCGTGGAGTTCGAGCATTAGGTCACTCAGAATACGGTTTCCTTCTTTTGTCAGTTCAGAGCGGTTCAGCCGCAGACATCTCTTGGTATCAAAACCATAAATGTCGATCACGGCACCTAGGCACTGCTCGTGGAAGAGGAGATTGTCCTTTACCCGGACGCCCTTAAAACGCACCTCCGAGAGACTTCTGGATTCCGGATGGAGAGACAACTCCGCGTAGACGGCGTTCGTTTTGTTCCAGAGCTTTGCGGTGGAGCAATCGTTTTCAAACTGGACTAGGTAATTGTCACGGCGTTCCCATTTGTCTGCTGCAAAATTCTCGCAGATGGGAATCAGATGTGTGATCGTCTGGCTCCCCACCGAAGGATTATTGCTTGAAACATGGACCGTGAAAAGCGATGTTCCGTAGTTATTGCTGACTTCGTCCAAAATCTGAAGTTCTCCCAGACAGTTTTGTGCTTCCATAGGGTCGTACTGGAAGTACCAGTAGTAAAAGGACTTGCCAGCAAACGTAAACGAAGGAGCAATGGGGACCTTGAGTGCGATGCGAATCGTTGTACCCCGGAAAGGTCTGCTGCCCTCTTTTTTGATTTGCAGGTAGCCGCCGTTTTGGTTGGAGTGTGCGATTGCAGTGAGAACTTCGGCGCCGTTGTTCGTCACAATCTCAAAGCGGTCGGCCACGAGGAAAATCGACTGAAGTCCGATGCCAAAACCTGCGGTAGGCCGCAGCCATTTTGGCATACACTGAATCTCCTTTTTCAGTTCGTCGGAGCCAGAAGGGCTGGCACCGACATTGCACATACGCTTGAAGGTATCAAGGGTGATGCCAGTACCCCGGTCTTCGATTTCGATTTGTGTCACCTGATCCTCGTCGGTGCTCAAATGAATCTTGATGGGGTAGCTATGATAAATCTCTGCCTGCAGGCTGTAAGGTTGCAGGGCTTGCAGCTTCTTGCTGTCCTTTTCACCGATCCACGCCTGGTAGGTGCCGGCACAAAGATCCCGCCAGAGCTGAATTTTGGAAGCATCCATGGCGTTCTGCAGCAGTTCACGGATGAACACCAACTTGTTTTCGTAAATGTTGGAGCCTTCAATGATCTCAAATGCCTTTTTCTGTGAGATCTCAAAGTGGAGCCCGGCCAGCCCTTCTGCATCGGGTACGCCCTTGATACACAGCTTAGGCTTTTCAAAGCGCGGTGCAAATCCCCCAAAGCCTTTTGGAACAAGAATGACCCAATTCATGGTCAAAAAACGGATCTCAGCTTCCAGCCAGTTCACAAAGCGGCGGGCTTCCAGGTAGGAAGGCTCGTCGGGACCGTCGCTTGCAAATTCGATCCGCTCAGGCGTGATCAAAAGATGCTTGGTGGCTTCATGCTTTTCCTTGTGTGCAACGGAACTTTCCGGCAGCCCGCCGATCACCTCTTCGGCAGCGGCGTTAAAGCGTCCGTTATCCACATCCAGCAGATCACCCAGCCGGAGCAGCATGGCAACAAAGCGGGGATGCGCATAGTCAGAGCCAAAACCGTTGGTCTCATACGGAAGCTCCAACACCTGGTCTTCCGGGGCGGTGTGACAGGCGCAGATCTCGCCCAGCAGTTGCAGCAGGCGGCTGCGCACCAAGCCGCTGTGTCCAAGGTCGATCTGCAACCCTTGGGCGATGCGCTCAATGTAGCTTTTGGACATGGCGGCATGTTGGCTGCGGAAATAGGCAGCGTCGATGAGCTGGACGCTGCGGACGATATGGAGGGGCCACAGTGCATCATCCTTCTTGCCTGCCTCCATTTTGCGCAGCCACTGTACTGCATTGCGCAGATCTTTGTCTTCGCCCTCGGCAAGCGAAGTGAGATAGTTTTGAAACGCCGGGTCAGACCAGGCTTTTTGTAAATCGCGCCACTGCACCACCATGCCAAGGTCGTGTGCGTAGGCGGCGTGAAGCACCAGCCATGTGTCCGTAGGGGACAGCTGGCTCACGCGGCTGCCCAGAAGCATTTCGATTTTCGATAAAATGGCTTCGGCGTGGCTGGCATCATGCAGGCTGTAATGCGGGTAGCGCAGAAGAACCGTTTTCAGCATTTCAGAGCAGCTTTTCCGGTTCAGGCTCCATGTCGCATACAGATTCTGATATTCCTCGTGGGCATCGCAGTAGGATTTAAGGTGTCGGTCTAAACTGTATTCTTCCATAGTTCCCTCCTTGTTGTGGTATTAAAACAAAAAGGGCATTGCAGACTTCTGTACAATGCTCTTGCTTGGGCAGAGAATACCGGGACATTCCAAATTACGGTGAACGATTGCAATCCATGCACAGCGTACTCCCGATCGAACTGATTTCCTCACGCATTTATACATTGATGAGAAAAGACGATGCTAATATTGTTTGTGCATCATAAGCATTTTTAACAAGTTCAAGTACAACCGTACATATCGAAAATCAGATGACCCAAATCGGGACAACGTAGTTATCCCGGTCCACGACCCCAACCTTGGGCTTCATGCAGACGATAGCACCTTTCCCACGCGGGACAGAAGCTTTATCCAGCAAAGAGAATACCTTCGTCAGCTCAGTGCCGGGGTTCGAGGTCTTTTTGATTTCGATGGGATTTAGAACACCATCTTGCTCCAAAATAATATCGATTTCTTTTGCATCTTTGTCGCGGTAATAGTACAGAAACGGCTCTCTGCCGGTATTCAAATAGGTTTTCGCAATTTCAGAAACAACATAGTTTTCGAGGATTGCACCGTTCATTGCACCATACTCCAGAACCTCTGCACTGCTCCACTTGGTCAGATAGCAGACCAACCCGGTATCATAAAAATAGAGTTTTGGGGTCTTTACCAACCGCTTCAGCAGATTATTGGAATAGGGGTGCAGATAGAAGATGATGCCCAGCGTTTCCAGAATGTGCAGCCAATCTTTTGCCTGCTTCTGATTGATGTCCGCATCCTGTGCAATTTCGGCAATATTTAGCATCTGTGAGCAGCGAGCCGCAACCGCTGTCATGAAACGCAGAAATTTCAGCGCATCGATGGCATCTGAAAGCTCTTTTACGTCACGTTCAATATAGGTGGAAAGGTAGCTACTGTAAAAAATCTGACTATTAGTATTTTTTTCGCTTGCAATAGCGGGCATGGAACCCCTATAGATACGCTCAAAGATACCTTTGGTATCTGCGGGCACAGCTTTTTCCTCACGTTTCAGCAGAGCATCCAAATCCACACGGAAGGGTTCGGTATCTGCACCGTTTATTTCTGACTGCGAAAGAGAAGTCATTGACAGTACTGCAACACGTCCGGCGAGCGACTCCTGTACCCCACGCATCAGCTTGAACACCTGTGAACCAGTCAGCCAAAAAGCACCCGGTTCGTGGTGAGTATCTGCATAGACTTTGATATAGGTAAATAGTTCCGGTGCATACTGAACCTCGTCAATCAGAACCGGTGGCTTATGCAGCTGTAAAAACAGTTCCGGGTCATTTTTGGCGAGTGCACGCTCATTCAGGTCATCCAGCGAGACGTACCCACGGGAACTTCCCTCCATGAGCTTTTGCAGCATGGTCGTCTTTCCCACCTGCCGGGGGCCAGTCACAAGCACAACTGGATATTCCTGCGTAACTTGCTGAACTACCTTTTCAAGACTTCTTGTGATGTAACTCATATCGGTCACCTGCTTTCGGCTGATTTTTCTTATAATTCCATTATAGCCGAAAAAATTGCTTTTTCAAGTACATTCGGACGAATCTTTTACAGATAGATATTTCTTCACAACACATAAAAAGGGGCTGTTACAAAATAGCGCCAACGAAAAAAATGAGATAGACTTCCCCGAAAGGGGTTGCCTATCTCATTTTTTGTTGGAAGCTGAGGTTGTGAAAAAACAGATACAACAAGAACAGTATACAGGAAAGGGCGGCATATATCAACAGCTGACCCTTCCAATAAGCGAAAATACTATGCCGAAATATTATCCGATCAATGAAGAAGCCGCAAAGCGGGCAAAGGATATGAACAGCTTTTCCGACTATCAGCCGGGCTCCGCTACGGCGGGCTACCGGGCAATGGTCGATGAAGCGTATGCAGCGGCGGAACGCCAGAAAGCCCGTGTCGATCCCATGTACCACGATAAGATTGACGCGCTGGTAGATCGCTAATTGTGCTGCTGGAAGATATGAAAGACGGGATTTTATATTCCAATATCCTCTTGAAGCTGTACTTAAAATCGCTGAAAAACGGCGGGAAGTTGCAGCTTGACGAGCATATCCCCTATACAGCGCAGATGATAGCGACACTGACCCGCCACCAGATAGGGACGGTTGAAAGGGCTTTAGAGATTTTCCGGCAGTTGGGGCTTGTGGAGCAGCTTGATAGCGGGGCTTTCTATATGACCGACATTGAACTGATGATAGGACAGTCCTCTACCGAAGCCGAGAGAAAACGGGCTGCAAGGCTGGAAAACAAGGCACTTTTACCGCCCCGGACAAAAGGCG